>Ga0207952_1000026_pt1 | contig 206172 bp, 188 predicted proteins | sample SubbioR12Aug_8Ca_FD_184831 | JGI IMG/M metagenome (GOLD analysis project Ga0207952, IMG submission 184831) | Serpentinite rock and fluid subsurface biosphere microbial communities from McLaughlin Reserve, California, USA - CR12Aug_8Ca (SPAdes) | ecosystem: Environmental > Terrestrial > Deep...
TCCGATTGTCTGCCCTTTTTTTATCTTTGCCAGAAGGCGCACGAGCCAGTCCGGTCAATATTCTGTTTTTTTGCTATCCTTTATGCATGCTTGGATTCGCTCAGGCAAACAAAATAAATTAAGTCACAGGAGATCAAGATGCATAAAAGTAGATTGGCATGTTTTGTGATTGATTGTCAGGTGGATGATATCGAGCCGGGAGCCAATTTCTGGGCTGCGGCGCTGGCTTACCCGGCCGGGGATGCGGATGACAAATACGTCGTCCTTGAAGCCACGCCCACTGGCCCGAAAATGCTCTTGCAAAAGGTCGAGCACCCCAGCCGCATACACCTCGACATAGAAACCGACAACAAGGAGGCCGAGGTCCAGCGTCTGGAAAAACTTGGTGCCAAAGTCGTCAAGATCATGGAACGCTGGATCGTCATGGAAGCGCCGACAGGACACCGGTTTTGCGTCGTCAACCCCCAGCGGCCAGATTTTCATACGGCCAGCGATGTCAATGTCTGGGAATGATAGAGCTATTTGCTAATGCTGCGGCCAGATCTCGGCTATCCGCAATAGATTTGTAGAGCCAGGCTGGCCGAAAGGCACACCTGCTGTAATCGCTATTTGTTCGCCGACTTGCGCCAGACCTTCCTGCCAGGCGGTACGGCAGGCGGTGGCAACCAGTATGTCTTCATTGGGTACGATATCGCTGACGCTGGAATGCACGCCCCAGACCAGTGCCAGGCGGCGGGCGGTATTTATTTTTGGGGTGATGCTGAGTATCGGTGCCATCGGTCTTTCACGTGCGGCGCGCAGGCTGGTGTGGCCTGAGCTGGTATAAGTCACCGTAGCAACCGCACCGACAATTTGCGTGACAGAACGCAGCGCGGCGCAGATGGCATCGCCTTTATTATTCTGTGGTGTTTCATGCTGGGCGGCGATCATGTTTTTATACAACGGGTCGCGTTCTACCTCGCAGATGATGCGGTCCATGATCTCAACCGCAGCGACCGGATAGGCACCACTGGCCGATTCTGCCGATAGCATGACGGCATCTGCGCCATCATAAATCGCGCTGGCAACATCCGATGCTTCGGCGCGAGTGGGCACGGGTGCAGCTATCATGGATTCCAGCATCTGGGTAGCGATGACTATCGGTTTGCCATGACTACGGCAAACCCGCAGTATGCGTTTTTGCACACCGGGTACGCGTTCTGGCGGCAGTTCCACACCGAGGTCACCACGTGCCACCATGATGGCATCGGAAACTGCAACGATTTCTTCCAGCCTGTCGAGTGCTGCCGGTTTTTCCAGCTTGGCCAGCACGCCAGCACGTCCTGCGACAAGGACCTTGGCTTCCACCACGTCTTCGGGTCTTTGTACAAAGGACAGGGCTATCCAGTCTGCCCCCATGTCGAGTGCGAATGCCAGGTCGCGTTTATCTTTCGCGGTCAGTGCCGGTATAGGCAGGACAGCATCCGGCACGTTTACACCTTTGCGGTCAGACAAAGCTCCGCCATTGATGACGCGGGTACGTATGGTGTTCGCATCACTGTCCATGACTTGCAGGCGCAGTTTGCCATCGTCTAGCAATAATGATTGCCCGGCAGTGATGACGGCAAACAATTCAGGATGTGGCAGGCAAACCCGGTTTGCATCGCCAGGTGTGGTATCGTTGTCGAGTATGAATTCCTGCCCTGCTGTCAGGATTACCCGGCCAGCACTGAATTGCCCTACCCTCAGTTTCGGACCTTGCAAATCTGCCAGTATGGCGATGGGGCGACCGAGTTCTGCTTCGATCTCACGCACGATATGGCAACGCAATTGATGGTCGGCATGGCTGCCGTGACTGAAGTTGAAACGGAATACATCGGCACCGGCTTCAAACAGTGCCTTGATCATTTCCCTGCTATTGCTGGCAGGGCCCAGGGTGGCGACAATTTTGGCTTTGCGACTACGGTGCATAGTATGCTTTCATTTGTTATAGGCGGCAGCCATCACGGCGCGATGCACCGTGATTCTTGCTACCTCTGGATATATAGATTAGGTCTTATAAAATCAGGATGGCCCTGAAGTCATTGACGTTTGTGCGGGTAGGGCCACTGACGACGAGGTCATCGAGTGCGCTGAAAAATCCATAGCCGTCATTGTTTTCCAGCAGGCTGCGGGCGCGTATTTGTTTTTCTGCGGCACGGCTTACCGAGTCGGGCGCATACAAGGCCCCGGCATTATCTTCCGAGCCATCTATACCATCAGTATCACAGGCGATGGCGTGGATATCTGCATGGCAGTCAAGTGCCACTGCGAGGCTCAACAAAAACTCTGCATTACGGCCACCACGCCCTGTGCCGCGCACGGTAACCGTGGTTTCACCGCCAGAAATCAATACGCAGGGTTTCTGGAATGGCTGGCCATGCTTGGCAACCTGCTTCGCGAGCGCAGCATGTACCAGGGCGACATCACGCGCTTCGCCCTCTATGCCATCCGACAAGATATAGGGCGTGATGCCTGCTGCACGAGCCGTGGCCGCGGCGGCTTCGAGTGCCTCCTGGGCCGTGGCGATGACATGATGGCTGTGGCCTTGAAAACGCGCATCATCGGGTTTGGGTGTTTCGCCTTTGCCGCTTTCCAGATGCTGCAAAATTTCTGCTGGAATAGCAATATCATATTTGCGCAAGACCGCCAGAGCCTCTGCACAAGTCGTGGCATCGGGCAGGGTGGGGCCGCTGGCGATGATGCCGGGTTCATCGCCGGGTACATCAGATATCAGCAAGCTCACTACCCGAGCCGGTGCACAGGCCAATGCCAGGCGGCCGCCCTTGATGGCAGACAAATGCTTGCGTACGCAATTCATTTCTGAAATTGCTGCACCGCTTTTCAACAAGGCCTTGTTGATGGCCTGTTTTTGTTCGAGGCTAATGCCATCCGCAGGCAGGGCCAGCAAGGCAGAGCCACCGCCAGAGATCAGGCAGAGTACCAGGTCATCCTTGCTCAACCCTTGCACCATATTCAGTATACGTGCTGCTGCCTGCTTGCCTGCTTCGTCGGGTACAGGGTGAGCAGCTTCCACCACTTCTATCTTGCGACAGTCTGCACCGTGGCCGTAGCGGGTGACAACGAGACCTGAGAGCTCACCCTGCCAATGATCTTCCACCACCTTGGCCATGGCTGCTGCACCTTTACCTGCACCGATGACCAGGGTGCGGCCTGTTGCCGGTGGTGTTGGCAAAAAGGCGGGCAGGCATTTCTCTGCGCTGACGGCGGCGACGGCGCTGGTGTAGAGGTCGAGCAAGAACTGGCGTGGAGCTAGGGTGGTCATGTCGGGGCTTTCGTGAAAACAGGTGGTGCTTCATAACTTTGTAGGTTGGGCCGTGCTTTGTAGGTTGGGCTACGTTTCATCAGCCCAACACTCGGCGTTTCAATGACGTATGAGTTAGTCATAAGCCAAGTGTTGGGCTGGCAAACCGTAGCCTAGCGAGGCCCGGCCCAACCTACAAGATAATTTCAAAATCAAGTATGCCTTCAAAGAGCTTATCACCAGGTGAATTTTTTTCGTGCATCCACAATGAAGGCTCACTGGTATCAAGCCTTGGCAATCTCATGATTAGACATGATCTCTATCGCCCGACAAAGCGCCGAGTGATCAAGGCCGCGCATTCCATTGGCCGAGCAGGCATTCATCAATTCCTGCGCGGTTGCGGTATTTGGCAAAGATACACCCAAAGCTTTTGCCCCCTGCAAAGCCAGGTTCAAGTCTTTTTGATGCAGTTCTATCCTGAAGCCGGGATTAAAAGTACGCTTGACCATGCGTTCACCATGCACTTCGAGTATGCGGGATGCGGCAAAGCCACCCATCAGTGCCTGCCTGACCCTGGCCGGGTCTGCACCGGCCTTGGAAGCAAACAACAGAGCTTCAGCCACGGCCTGTATGTTCAGGGCGACGATGATCTGGTTGGCAACCTTGGTAGTCTGGCCATCGCCATTGCCACCGACCAGGGTGATGTTCTTGCCCATCAGTTCGAACAGGGGTTTGACCTTGTCAAACGCAGTTTCCGGGCCACCGACCATGATGGTCAAGCTTGCCGCCTTGGCACCAACTTCTCCACCAGACACTGGCGCATCGAGGTAGTCGCATTTCAGGGCATTGATTTTCTTCGCGAAGTCTTTGGTGGCAATCGGTGAAATAGAACTCATGTCGACCACGATCTTGCCGGAGTCGAGGCCAGCGGCAACACCGCTCTCGCCAAACAGCGCCGCTTCCACATGCGGTGTATCCGGCACCATGATGATAATGATGTCCGCCCGCTTGGCGACTTCTTCGCCCGAAGTACACACTGTGGCACCGCGCTCTATCAATTCAAACGGCGGGTTCTTGATGTCGTGCAAATACAGTTTATGCCCACCTGCCTGCAAATGCCCGGCCATAGGTGCGCCCATGATACCCAAACCTATAAATCCAATTTTAGCCATGATAAATGTTCCAGATAATATGTTAGTAAGTGTTGAAAACCATTAACCACAGAGGCACAGAGACACAGAGAAAAACCTTAGAGAAACCCCTTTCATTCAAAAAAAAAGCGTATGAAATACTGCTTTTGTTCTTCCTCATGCCTTTCTCTGTGTCTCCGTGTCTCTGTGTTGAGAGGTCTTAAGGTCCTAAGATATTAAAGACCGTGCGATTTAATCCAGCCCAGTCCAGCGACAGTGCCGTTCTGGGGCTTGTATTCGCAGCCTACCCAGCCCTGATAGCCCAAGTCGTCCAATGCGGCGAAGATGGCGTGGTAATTAATTTCACCTGTGCCCGGTTCAAAGCGTCCCGGGTTGTCGGCCAGTTGTATATGTTTGATCTTGCCCAGATTATTCTTGATGGTATTGATCAGCTCACCTTCCATACGCTGCATATGATAAATGTCGTATTGCACGAAGATATTGTCTGAGCCGGTGGCACGTATCAAATCCAGCGCCTGTTGCGTGCCGGATAAAAAGAAGCCTGGTATGTCGTAGGTATTGATGGCTTCGATGAGCAGACTGATATTCGCGGCCTTCAGTTTGTCAGCCGCATAACGCAGGTTGCTGACCAGGGTTTGCTCCGCTTCCTGTGCGCTGACATTTGCCGGGAGTATGCCGACCAGGCAATTTAGTTGTGTGACATTCAGGGCTTTGGCATAGGCGATGGCGACATCCACACCCTGACGGAATTCTTCCACACGATCAGGATGGCAGGCGATACCGCGCTCCCCTGCTTCCCAGTTACCCGCGGGCAGGTTGTGCAATACCAGTTGCAGCTTATTTTCCTGCAGTTTTTCTGCGATCTGTTTCACTTCAAAAGCATAAGGGAATAAAAATTCCACCGCCTTGAAGCCAGCTTGCGCGGCAGCGGCAAAGCGGTCGAGAAATGCATGATCGGTAAACAACATGCTGAGATTGGCGGCCAGTCTGGTCATCGCATATCCTTGTAGGTGAGTGACCGTAAGCCTCCCGCAGCATAGCTACGGGAGTTCACGGGGTGCCGGACGGGGAGGCCCGGCACCTGAAAATTTTTCGCTAATTGTTTAATCGAGCAAAGCTATTGCTGTCGGCGCATGACCATCTTCCGTCGCCAGCTCTTCAAATTCATTGATATTGCTGATCTCGGTGCCCATGGCGATATTAGTCACGCGTTCGAGTATGATTTCGACGACCACAGGCACGCGGAATTCCTGCATCCAGCGCTGTGCCTGGGCAAAGGCATCCGCAATCGCACTGGGTTCAGTTACACGGATTGCCTTGCAACCCAGTCCCTCGACCACGGCGATGTGATCGACACCATAGCCATTCAACTCTGGCGCATTGATGTTTTCAAAAGCCAGTTGCACGCAATAATCCATGTCAAAACCACGCTGCGACTGGCGTATCAAACCCAGGTAAGAATTATTGACGACCACATGCAGGTAAGGCAGCTTGAATTGCGCGCCGACGGCCAGTTCTTCTATCATGAACTGGAAATCATAATCACCTGAGATGGCAACCACCTGGCGCTGCGGGTCAGCCGCACAAACACCCAGTGCTGCCGGTATGGTCCAACCCAGGGGGCCAGCCTGGCCGCAGTTGATCCAGTGCCGCGGGTAATACACATGCAGGAATTGCGCAGCGGCGATTTGCGACAGGCCTATGGTGCTGACATAGCAGGTTTCGCGACCAAAGGCCTTGTTCATTTCTTCATACACGCGTTGCGGCTTCACTGGCACATTATCAAAATGCGTACGGCGCAGCATGGTGCGTTTGCGTTGCTGGCAATCGGCTACCCAGGCAGAGCGGTCCTTGAGTTTGCCTGCGGCTTTCCATTCTTTGGCAACTTCGATGAAAAGTTTTAATGCTGCACCAGCATCAGAGACGATGCCAAAATCAGGGCCAAACACACGGCCAATTTGCGTGGGTTCTATGTCGATGTGGACAAATTTTCTGTCTTTGGTAAACACATCAATGGAACCAGTGTGACGATTCGCCCAGCGATTACCTATGCCCAGCGCAAAGTCAGATGCCAGCATGGTGGCGTTGCCATAGCGGTGGCTGGTTTGCAAGCCGACCATGCCTACCATCAAAGGGTGGTCATCTGCTATTGCACCCCAGGCCATCAGGGTAGGTATGACAGGCACGCCAGTCAGTTCGGCAAATTCCACCAGCAAGGCTGAGGCATTGGCATTGACGATACCGCCACCTGCGGTAATCAAAGGGCGTTCAGCCTGATTCAGCATGTCCAGGGCTTTTTCTATCTGGGCGCGGGTTGCCTTGGGTTTATACACTTCCAGCGGTTGATAGGTATCCGGGTCAAATTCTATCTCGGCCATCTGCACATCAAATGGCAAATCAATCAATACCGGGCCGGGGCGGCCAGAGCGCATGATGTGAAAAGCTTGCTGGAATACCATGGGCACGAGAGCCGGCTCACGCACCGTCACTGCCCACTTGGTAACAGGCTTGGCAATGGATTCTATATCCACAGCCTGGAAGTCTTCTTTGTATAAACGCGCCCTTGGTGCCTGGCCAGTAATACAGAGTATGGGTATGGAATCTGCCTGGGCAGAATACAGGCCGGTAATCATGTCCGTACCCGCCGGGCCAGATGTACCTATGCAGACGCCAATATTGCCGGCCTGGGCGCGGGTGTAGCCTTCAGCCATGTGGGAAGCCCCCTCAACATGGCGCGCCAGTATGTGTTTAATAGTCCCTTGCTTCTTGAGCGCAGCATAAAACGGGTTGATTGCCGCACCAGGCACCCCAAACGCCTGATGCACGCCTTCTTTTTCCAACACATAAGCCGCCGCTTGCGCAGCCGTCATCTTTGCCATTTCGTTCTCCAGTTTTGCTATTAGTCGTGTGTATGCAGATCTTGAAACACATGCTAAAGGCAAAACAGGCTACTGATAAGAAGACAAATTCTCGCTGCATTCGATACTATAAGTATGGAATAATAAAACCATTTCAAGATTTCTCTGTGCCGCCTCTGTGCCTCGGTGTCTCTGTGGTGAGAGGTTTTCATGCCAAATTCACATGGATAAACCATGGACAAACTCACCCAAATCGAAGCCTTCGTTGATGTCGTTGAAAAAGGCAGCCTGGCCCGCGCCGCGCTGGGCCAGAACATCACCCCTGTCATGCTGGGCCGCCGCATCGATGCGCTGGAAAAACGCCTGGGCGTGAAGCTCATGCACCGCAGCACCCGTCATCTGACGTTGACGGAACAAGGCACGGTTTACCTCGATCATTGCCGCAAACTGCTGGCAGACCTTGGTTATGCGGATCAACTGGTATCCGAGGGACGGCACAAGGCCACCGGTCATCTCATCGTATCAGCCCCCGCCGCCTTCGGGCGCAAGCATGTGGCACCGCATGCGCCGCAATTTGTGAAAGCCAACCCTGCCGTGCAGATTTCCTTCAACCTGACAGACAGGGTGGTCGATCTGATACGTGAGGGTTATGACCTGGGCATACGCATAGGGGGCAATATTGATCCCAATTTCGTTGCGGTGAAGCTGGCCAGCAACCGCCGTGTGGTCTGTGGCACACCCGCCTATTTTGAACGGCATGGCATACCGCGCACGCTGGAAGACCTGGCCCAGCATAATTGCCTGGCCTTCAACTTGCAGGGCGGGCAACAGCGTGGCTGGTATTTCCAGCAAAACGGCAAGCCGGTGACCATCAAGGTGGCTGGCAATCTGGATTGCAATGATGGTGAATTGCTACACCGCTGGGCTTGCGAAGACCTGGGCCTGGCCTGGCGCTCGTCCTGGGAGATACAGTCGCAACTGATCTCGGGCGAGCTGATTACCGTGCTGGATGACTATGCCTTGCCGCAATACGACATCGTTGCTGTGTACCCGCAACAACGGCATTTGCCTGTGAAGACGCGGTTTTTCATAGACACACTGAAAGCGATTTATGCACAGCCAGATTACTGGTTGAAAAATTGATGTGGCCGGGCACATATTCAAATTCAAATAGCATCTATAGAAATTCCTTAGCCTTGATATGGAAATAATTGCGCTATCGTCTTTTCACAAACAAAAATTGGATTATCCATAATCAAGGAGACAAACGTGTTAACTTCCGAGCAAATTCCGGCTGCACAAGATACCCCAAGGCCTGTCAGTCACAGCCCTGCGCAGCTTTCCTTTCTCGACAGATTTTTCAAGCTAAGAGAAAACAATACCGACGTACGCACAGAATTACTGGCGGGTCTGACTACCTTCCTGACCATGGCATATATCATTTTCGTCAACCCGTCCATTCTTGGCGATGCTGGCATGCCCAAGGACTCGGTGTTTGTCGCCACCTGTCTGGCTGCATCGATAGGTACCATGATCATGGGCCTGTATGCCAACTATCCCATGGCGTTGGCACCAGGCATGGGGCTGAATGCTTATTTTACTTATGCCGTCGTCAAAGGCATGGGTATACCCTGGGAAGCAGCGCTGGGTGCGGTGTTTATTTCTGGTTGTCTGTTTGTGGCCGTCAGTGTCTTCAAATTGCGCGAGATGATAGTCAATGGCATACCGCAATCGATACGCACGGCCATCACGGTGGGCATAGGACTTTTCCTTGGTCTGATCTCCTTGAAAAATGCCGGTATCGTGGTGGCCAATCCTGCCACCATGGTAGGCATTGGTGATATGCACAAGGCACCTCCCATACTCGCAGCTCTGGGGTTTTTCTTGATCGTGACGCTGGACAGGTTCAAGGTGCGTGGTTCCATACTCATCGGTATCCTGGCGGTGACGGTGTTAAGTTTCTTCTTCGGTGGCAATACATTTAATGGCGTAGTGTCCATGCCGCCGTCTCTTGACCCTACCCTGTTTAAACTCGATATCATGGGTGCCTTGTCAGTAGGTATCCTGAATGTGGTACTGGTGTTTTTTCTGGTGGAGTTGTTTGATGCCACGGGTACCTTGATGGGCGTTGCCAACCGTGCGGGTTTGCTGGTGAATGGCAAGATGGAACGCCTGAACCGCGCCTTGCTGGCTGACAGCACAGCCATCGTTGCAGGTTCCTTCCTGGGCACCTCCAGCACCACAGCGTATATCGAAAGTGCTGCTGGCGTACAAGCTGGTGGCCGCACAGGATTGACCGCAGTGGCGGTGGGACTGTTGTTCCTGGCCTGCCTGTTCATTGCGCCTCTGGCTGGGGTGGTGCCTGCCTATGCAACAGCACCAGCGCTGTTTTATGTTGCCTGCCTGATGCTGCGCGAACTGGTAGATATAGACTGGAGCGATACTTCTGAAAGCATACCGGCAGGTATCACCGCCCTGTTCATGCCATTCACTTATTCGATCGCACATGGAGTGGCCTTTGGTTTCATTTCTTATGCGGCATTGAAACTGTTCACTGGCCGTGCCAAAGAAGTGAAAGTAATCGTCTGGGCAATCGCCGCTGTTTTCCTGTTCAAGTTTATTTATCTGGGTGCTGGCTGAGTTGAAGCCTCGTCTATGCAAAGAGCTGCATGAGTGATCATGCAGCTCTTTTAACGTTTACATACTTAAGTATTGTTGCGCGCTGATTTGTGCTTGCACTCATTTGTGCATCTGAAATATGTGTCAAACTTCTTTATGATCAATAACTTTGATAATTTATGTGGCTAATTATCATATCTGCATCAGCACTCATGGGTTTTGCAGTTGCCAGATTCTACCGCGGTAATTTTCCTGCTGTGCTTGCCGCTTTCTTGCCATGGACGAGTTTGCTGGCATGGCTATTGTGCTCTGAATATGTATTGCCAGTTCAAAGTGGCGGCGCATCCATGTGGCCAGTTGCGCAATTGTTTGGTGGCAGCGTTGCGGCCCTTATTGGCTGGTTGACTTACCGGATTTTCAGGAAAAAGTCCTGACCAGACTTGCTTCAGTCTGGCTCAACACATGCAGGCTCCTGGCGTAAAAATCCCCTTCTTTGATAATTGTTAGGTTACAGTAGCTGTCATTACCGGCCTGAATTCCCCATGAAAAAAATATCCTCCCCGTTGAACCTGGCTGCACTATTTACTGCCACATTTATTTGCTATTCTCCGGCTGCACAAGCTGATAGCTCAGCACGCTGGGTCCACGGTTCCTGGGTAAATGTCAGAGCCAAACCGGAAGCCAATGCAGCGGTGCTGACGCATCTGGTGGCGAATACTCCTGTGCAGTTGGATGTCGCTGCTTCCAGTGGTAAATATTGCGCCATCAGTTGGGGACAGGGGCAGCAAGGTTTTATTGCCTGCAATTTATTGGGCGACAAGGCTTTGCGCATGGAAGATTTTGTCGACAGTGATCACCGAACGGTCGACTCCACCAACTACTTTCCGGCACGTATATTCTGGCTGGAGCCCAATTTGCATCGCTTGCTGGATGCTGGACGCTACTTTCAGGAGACCATGCTCAGCCCTCAGCAAAAGGCACTGGAAACGGTAGACAGTAATTTTGTATGGGAAAAACGGCCTGCAATCAAGCGTTTTCCCATACCAGAATTTGAAGCCATGAAACAGCACATGATGGCGGGCATCATAGAACCGGCCTCGCCTTACATCAGGCCACCCGCATTGTGGGATGATATTCTCAATCTCGCAAAAACAGAAGAATTACCCGGCAAGAAAACGACCGAAGCAAGTAGCCGTTTGAATAGCTCCTTGTTTTATCCTGGTGTGCTGGTCATGTTGCGGCAACTTGATTTGCCTGCAGCCGCGCCATCGTATTTCAAATCTTTGCCTGAACTGGGCAGGCCTTCTGCCACCCCTGAAGAATTGTCCAGGCAGTATCAGATAAGCTACGCCATCAAACCCGCAGGCGGGCCATACTGGAACGATTACGAGCCATCAGGAATTGGTGTAGTCGGCTGGTGGGATCTGGGCAAGCTGGATATATTCCTGCAAAAACCGGTGATCAAACACAGCCTGATGTTGAGCGGAAAACTGATATCTACAAGCAGCGACCTGAAGTACAGCATCAGTAATGCAAATTGCAATGAAGGGTTTCGTTTTGGTGGACCAGCGGTGCAAACCGAACCTGTGCAAAGTCTGGCAAAAAGAAGAATTCAGCCCAGGGCAAATGATGAACCTGTTTTTCGTTTTTATACTCAGGGCAAATTGCCAGCTTTGACCACGCCGGCAAGTATCACCATGCAAGCTCCAAAGCAATTGCAATATGACGGAAAATCAAAAAAACAAAGGCATGAACAATTTACCCAGGCTGCCATCAGCACATTTGATCTTGATCATGATGGCATCGCAGATTTCGCCGTCGCTGAAGCCTGGCATGTAGGGCCTTTTTCTGCCCTCAGCACACCAGAGGCCAGCTACAGAGTGATCTTCGTCAATGCTGGCGGTCGCTGGTATCTATTTGACATAGATGAGTACAATATATGCGGCTGCTAAAACATATTGATTTAAAACCTGTGCTGCAATAAACCTTCTGCCAGAAAATCAAATACCGTCCGGATACGTTTACTGGAATTAAGTTCGCGATGCGTGGTCAGCCATACTGGCAGGGATGGCAGTTCCTGTTCTACCAATACCTGTTCCAGATCTGGATTTCGCTCTGCCAGCCAGCGCATGACTACACCTACGCCCAGGCCTTGCTGTATAGCTTGCCAGTTGACCAGATAGTTATCACAGCGGAAGTCGAAAAAACTGCGGTCTATCTGTATGCCGGCTGCGCGAAAGCCAGAGATATACTGGTCAGACTGGTCCAGACCCAGCCAGCGATATCTTTTCATCATGGCCAGCGGATTGTTCTGTTCATGTTCGGACAGTATGGGCAAACCCGCCAGATAATCTTTATGCGCATAGATGCCTATGGGCCAGTCGGTCAGATGGCGGGCGATCAGGGCAGACTGGGCTGGTCTGATCATGCGTATGGCGATGTCGGCTTCGCGTTCCAGCAAGTTGCTGATCTGGTTGCTGGCGACCAGTTCTATCTGGATTTCGGGATGCTGTTGCGCCAACTGACGCAACAGGGCTGGCAAGACAAAACCCGATACCATTTCACTGGCCGTGATCCTGACCGTGCCATGCATATCATGACTTTGCGTGGCCGCAGCCATACCCAGCGAACGCGCCGCAGCCATCATGACCCTGGCAGGTTCAACCAGGTTCTCACCCGTAGGTGTCAGCTTCAGGCCGCGTGCCACTCTTTCAAACAATGCTGCACCTATACTGCTTTCCAGTTCCGCGATCTGGCGCGACAGGGTAGGCTGGCTCAGTCCCATGGCTTCGGCTGCACGTGTCAGCGAACCCTGTTCGACGACAGCAACAAAGCTGCGTATCAGGTTCCAGTCGGTCTGGGAGGGGTCGAATGCAAGCTTGGACATGTCTGTTCCAGTTTTCAAATAGGCACGGTTTGCATAAGATCTATGCACTTATATAGATTGTAATGAATCCAGGTTTATACTGCCTTCATCTTTTTCGCGAGTGACAATATGGACAAGAAAAATTTCTTTTGGCAGATACAGGCAGGCGAATTGCCTGCACCGCCGGCAGCAACCACGCTGGGCATACGTTTTACCCGGATCGATGCAGAGGCGGGCACGATAGAAACCGAGTTCCAGGCCAGGCATGAATTTACCAATCCGGCTGGCAATATCCAGGGTGGTTTTCTGGCTGCCATGCTAGATGACAGCATGGGCCCGGCACTGGCTGCGACCCTGGCGTCCGGTGAATTTGCCCCTACCCTGAACTTGAATGTATCTTACCTGCGGGCCGCCAGAGTGGGCCTGATCCAGGGAAAAGCACGGGTCGTCAAGCAAGGCAAGGATATCTGTTTCCTGGCTGGCGAGTTATATCAGGATGGTCATCTGATCGCTACCGCAACGGCAACAGCCATGGTGCGAGCTATAGTCGTGGGGAGCTGATCTGCAAGAAATGCAAGGATTATCGTAGCGGAGTATATTCAAGACTTTCTTATTGCACATCATATCCATGTCTGAAACCAGCACCGTGATTATCGTTGGCAGTTCCAGAAGCACAGGCAATACTGCCGAACTGGCCATCGCCATTGCCAGCAAACTCAAGGCCAGCATCATCGACCTGAATCACTACCATATCGCGCCCTTCGATTATGAATTCAGGAACCGTGATGATGATTTTCTGACCTTGATGAAACAGGTGCTCAGCTTTGACCGCATCATATTGGCAACACCCATGTACTGGTATGCGCCCAGCGCTATCATGAAGACTTTCATGGACAGAATTTCTGATTTGCTGAAAATTGAAAGAGACCTGGGACGACAATTGCGCAACAAGAAAGCAGCTTTGCTCGGCACAGGCTGCGATGCCGTACCCGCTGCCTGCTTTGAGCAAGTCTTTCAACTGACGTTTGCTTATCTGGGCATGACCTACCAGGGCATGTTGTATGCAAGCTGTGAAAAGGACTTCGTCCATGACCAACATCTGCTTGCCATAGAGCGATTTACGGAGAGCCTGCATGCTGAATGAAACACAAGTCGACACCTATCTGCACAGGCTGGCATATCAGGGGCCACGTCGGGCTGATCTGCAAACGCTGACCGCCTTGCACCAGGCACATTTACAGCGCATTGCTTTTGAAAACCTGGATATCAGTCTCGGTAGGAAACTGGATTTATCGGCAGATGCCTTGCTGGATAAATTATTGCGACAGGGCCGCGGTGGTTTTTGTTATGAACTGAACCAGGCCTTCGCGCTCTTGCTGGAAACCCTGGGTTTCGGTGTCAGCCGCCTGTCTGCGCGCGTCCATAATGGCAAGGACTATGGGCCTGACTTTGATCACATGCTCTTGCTGTTACATGTGGATGGACAAGACTATCTGGCCGATGTGGGCTTTGGCGATTGCTTTCGTACGCCGCTGCGATTAGGCGGTGAGGGCGTGCACGAACTGGGCTTGCGCTATTATCTGGCTGCGGATAGTGAGCAGCATTCTGTGCTCATGCAGACCAAGGACGATAGTGCCGGACATGCACAATACCGCTTCAGTGTGAGGGCTCATCCTATCAGCGATTTTTTTGAAATGTGTGAATATCAGCAGACTTCACCGGCATCGCATTTTACGCAAAAATCGATATGTTCCATTGCCACCGCCAAAGGTCGCATCAGCATATCCAACAACAAATGCATCATCACCGATGAGCAGGGCCGGCATGTGCATAGCATCCACAATGAAAGCGAATACCGCGCCTTGCTGTTGGAACATTTTTCCATGCACTTGCCCGAAGATGCCGATATCAGCAAATTACTGGCACGCCATCACTGAGCTGAGCACCCTGCTCAAGGCAGAGGAAATATCAGGCAGGTAGTGGTAGCGTGTGCATATATCCTGCCCGCCGCATCAACGATACGACCTTCTGCCGTGCCTACCTGTTTGCCCACCTGTATGACCTTGCCCTCGGCACGCACAGGTCCAGTTTTACTGCTCATGGCGCGTATCAGGTTGACCTTGATTTCCAGCGTGGTATAACCGACACCTGCAGGCAACATGGATTGCACGGCGCAACCCACCGCTGAATCGAGCAGGGTACAGAAATAACCGCCATGCACACTGCCCAGTGGATTGTAATGCTGCAAACCCGGCGTGCCCTGGAAGACGATACGACCAGCCTCGCCTTCTACCGGAATGAAGTCCAGGGTCTTGCCTATATGGGCGACCGGGTATTTGCCTTCGAGGATACCGCGCAGGAAATCAATACCGCTGACGGCTTTCAATTGGTCCAGGCCCAGTACGCCGGGTTCTGCCATGCGGGCGCGGACTGCGGCTTCCTGTTCCTGCCATTGTTTCAGGACTGCCGCTGGGTCACTCTTTGGGTCAATCTTTGCGTCATTCTTTGCATCGGTCATCATGATTCCTTTTTTGGAAATAAGATCATTTGGGTACAACGGAACAGGGCTATGGTCTTGCCCTGATAACTGACGATGGCATCCCAGACCTGGGTCGTGCGGCCCAGGTGGACAGCAGTGGCAATCACGCTGATCATGCCTTCGCGGGCGGTGCCGAGGTGGTTGGACTTCAATTCGATCGTAGTAAAGCTTTGTGCGCCTTCAGGCAGGCTGGCGACGCAGCCATAACCGCAGGCAGTATCTGCCAGGGTAACAACGCTGCCAGCATGCAGATAACCATTGGGGGCCAGCAAATGTGGCTGGACTGGCAACTCTGCCGTGACCTTGCCTTTTTCCACACTGAGGATATTGATGCCCAGATGGCCGGGCAGGAATTTGGCACCAAACTGGTTCAGGCGCTGTGCCTGCTCTGCTGCACTGTTGTCTGTATCTGCTGTCGTCATGATTGTTTCCTGTGTTTCTATTAATGTCTGGTCTGTATTCTAGATATTGCAGGAAAGGACGGACAGTGTCAGTATTGACTCTTTTAATGCAGATTGCGACAAATGGCACATATCGAAGTCTGGCTCTACCCTCAATGCATGGCATCTGCGGTAACCGGCCCGCTGGATGTGTTTGCGGTTGCCAATGCCATCTGGTCGCTCAAGAACGTCGATGAAGTAGATCCCCTGTTCACCTGGAGCACCCATTCCATTGATGGCAAGCCTGTCATGACGCCTGCCAGAGTCAGCCTGAGTGCCGATGCCTGCATACAGGCCGACAGCAAAGCCGATATCATTTTATTGCCTGGCTTGTATATGGAAAACGGCATTACCGGCCTGACCAGCAGCATGCATTCCATGCGTGAACTCTTCCCCATATTGCGGACCAGACATGCGCAGGGCTGTGTGCTGGCAGCAAATTGCAGCGCTACCTTCTTGCTGGCGGAAGCCGGTTTGCTGGATGGCGGCCATGCCACAACAACCTGGTGGCTGGAGAGAGCATTCAAGACCCGCTATCCTGAAGTCAGCCTGCGTTTGTCAGAAGTCTTGGATGAATATGAAAATATCCTGACCAGTGGTGCCGCCACCAGTTTCCTGAATCTTGCCTATCATCTGGTGGAGCGCTTTGGTGGCCATGATATTGCCAGCGGTGTCGCCAAGACCTTGCTCATTGATGCCAACCGCACTTCGCAAATGCCCTACATGCAAATGCTGAGCCTGACCCAGCAAGACACTCACCAGCATGAAAATGTCCTGGTGCAGCGTGCGCAAAAATGGCTGAGCCTGAACCATCACCTGCCTTTCCGCCTGCCTGCCCTGGCCGAGCATCTGGCAGTCAGTGAGCGAACCGTAATAAGGCATTTTCACCAGACCCTGGAAACCACGCCAGCCACCTATGCACAGCAAGTCAAGATGGACGTTGCCAAGCGCTTGCTGGAAACCACCACGCTGACGCTGGAACAAGTGGCAGAACGCACGGGCTATAGCGACCCCAGCTCTTTCCGCCGCCTGTTCAAACGGCATTCTGGTTTGTCACCAGCCAGTTACCGTGAACAATTCAGACCGGCGAAACGGGCTGTCAGCACAGTGTAAGCAGATCTATTCAATACTATGCCTATCAGTGTGAATTAATATAATATACACAAAGCATATCAAAAATTTATCGTAATTTCTTTGTGGAAATTATGTCCGGCTTTATCTATATAATGGTGTCATGCATAAAGTACCCGGAAAAAGAAAAGTTTCTTATGGCACCGATCCTGTCGCGCCAGAAGCCCCGGCTACGGCGGCTGATCAGACCACGGTAGCAGAGCGGGCAGTCGTCCCTGCTCCAGCCGCGGCCCCAAGCCTCAACCCACTATCAGCCAACCCCGATCTGGGTGACGTCATTGTCGTGCAAGATTTATCCCAGGCGCAAAACCCGGCGATTGCCGATACGCTGGCCAAATTCAATGTCGTCAAAACGCAATTACTGCGTTCACATACGCGCTATCTGGTGAAATGGGAAATCGCCCTGATACATGAAGGCCAGGATCAAAAAAACAGTTATTACGGTAAGGTCAATGACATTTCTGAAAACGGCCTCAGCATGTTTTGTGACTACAACGTGTTTTTTAGCGGCAGAGTGAAGCTTATTATGTCGCTACCACCTTTGCATATAGGTGCGCCGGTACAAAAAATAGAAGTCGAGAGCAGGATGGTGTACACCATCCTCTCGCAATATGCCTTCCGCATCGGTCTTGAATTTTTGAATTTCCGCGATGGTGAAAAGAAAATCCTGATGGACAGGCTGGAAAGCAGTAATGCGGCACTCAGGCCAGCTACTGCCTGATCAGGCTCACAAGCTTAATCCCCGCCGCCACCGCAACCACCGCCACATCCCCCGCTACAACCTGAACTATCTCCACCGCTGTCACCACCGCTGCTATTGACACTGCTGCCAGTATGGTAGCTGTCACCAAAATCATAAGAACTATTACTGCTACCTGCGCCATAAAAATCACCGCCGCAATAAACCGTGCCATCACCGTTGGTGCGCAAGGCCCTGCAATCTGGCTCATAACGGAAGCCGTCAGCGATATTCCATTTTGCATCCAGCGCAAATAGCAAGGGCAGACGGGTGGCGCGGCGTGGATTGATGTTTTCTTCCAGACAGGCAAACCACCAGGTACGGCGCAAACCCTCGTTGCTGCGCTGGCTGGCACCCAGTACAGCAGCGGGAGTATGATGCATGTAACGGCCAAAGGCTTTTGTACAGAATTGTTCGTAGTTTTTTGTATAGAGTATAAATTCATGCCACAAGTCATCGACAACCTGGGAAGGCATGGAAATATGCTTGAAACCAGATTTCAGGTAGACCAGGAAAAACTGACGCAAGGCCCGGGCAACCAGTTGCTGATCTTTTAAATCGAGATCAGGGCGTTGTTTGTGTAGCCTTTCCAACAGTCCGGGTGGAAACATATAGCTGCGTATATAGTCGGCCCGTGCGGAACGGCGCCAGCGCATCCAGACCACCAGCAGACTGACAGACAGTATCAATACCAGGATGCCAAGTAAGATGGACATAAGTATTCTTGCTCTCGATCAATAGAATTTAACAAAAACTTGCGCCATGCATGCTTTGCGCCAAAGCAATTTTGGCATAGTATGGAAACAAAGAGGATTAAGTTAACTGCCAGGACTGACACAAGTGTTCCGGCAAGGCAACAGTGGTGAATGCGCATTCGTATCGCCAGGAGCTGCACCGTCGTTGTAGCAGTTTTGCATAAGCCCTGCTCAACAAGAACACACCGTAGCTTATTCCAGGCTGGGTCTGAGATACCAGATTTTCTCTTCCTCAGATTCTGTTATGTTGTTTTATGCAAAAGTTTTTCCAAGAGGCTTATCTGAAATCTTTTCATCATGCAAATGCTTGCCTGAATAGCGCCAGCAAATTATTGTGTGATAGCTCAGGCTGGCATGTAGCTTGCATGTAATGGAGCGACCGGATTCTCAGGCAGCAAGCCCGCCAGATTAAAGATGTCAAGTAAGCACGACCTCGTATTACAGTATTTCTTTCTGGGAGATTCACTATGAATTTGCGTCACTTGCGCATAGGAACCCGACTCGCCGTGGGCTTTGGTGTAATACTCGCTACGCTGGTACTCATACTGGTCATCGATAGCATTTTCAGCGCCAGCAACCGCAAGGACATGGTTGCCGGACTGGAACTTTCGCACAGCAAAAGTGAACTTGCTGCGACCATGAAAAGCAGTATGCTGGAAGGTGGCATCGCCATACGCAATATTGGCCTGCAAAGTGATATTGGTGAAATCGACAAGCAAAAAACAGTTTCTAAAAAACAGCAAGCCCGCTTTGCTGAAGCCCGCGAAAAACTTGTTGCCCTGGGACTCAGCGATGAAGAAAAGAAAATCGTCGACAGCGTTTCTGAATTCGACAAGCAAATTGACGTGCCCATCAAGGAAGCCATGAAAATGCTGCTGGCCTTCAATGGTGAAGAAGCGGTAAAACTCATTGCCACCCAAGTTGACCCACTGCAACAAAAAGCCTTGCTTGAAATCAACAAACTGGTCGATATCCAAAACAAGTCAGCCTCTGAATTGTCTGCCATCGCCGAGAGCAAGGGCAAGCAACTGACCTTTACCCTGTTCGCGATTGGTGCAGTCATACTGTTGTTTGGTGCGGGATTTTCCATCTTCCTGACACGCAGTATCACCACACCTTTGCGGGATGCAGTCTCGATTGCCAAGCGCGTTGCCGCTGGTGAACTGACTTTCCGCGAAGCCTCTGACGGTACGGATGAAATCAGCGAGTTGCTCAATGCACTCAAGGAAATGAGTGACAACCTGCACAATATCGTCAGTGAAGTCAGGCAAGGTACGGATGCCATTGCGATTGCCGCAGTAGAAATATCGACGGGTAACTCTGATCTTTCTTCCCGTACTGAAAACCAGGCTGGTGCGCTGGAAGAAACCGCTAGTTCAATGGAAGAAATTACCGCCACTGTCAGGCACAATGCTGACAATGCCAGACAGGCCAATGGCCTGGTCACCTCTGCATCCAACTTTGCCATCAAGGGTGGTGAAGAAGTGGGCAAGGTCGTGCATACCATGAACTCCATCAAGGAAAGCTCGCGCAAGATTGTCGACATCATCAGCGTTATCGACGGTATTGCCTTCCAGACCAATATTCTGGCCCTGAATGCAGCAGTGGAAGCTGCCCGGGCTGGTGAACAGGGGCGCGGTTTTGCCGTGGTGGCATCCGAGGTGCGTAACCTGGCGCAACGCAGCGCCAGCGCTGCCAAGGAAATCAAGACCCTGATCGGTGACTCGGTTGAAAAAGTCGATACCGGTGGCAAGCTGGTCGATGCAGCGGGCAAGACCATGAATGAAATCGTCAGCTCGGTCAAGCATGTGGCGCAGATCATGGCAGAGATCACTGCGGCTGGCCAGGAGCAAAGTTCAGGCATAGAAGAAGTTAACCGCGCCATCAACCAGATGGATGAAATGACACAACAAAATGCCGCACTGGTAGAAGAAGCGGCGGCGGCGGCCGAGAGTATGGAAGAGCAGGCAAATAACCTGGCAAGAGCTGTCTCGGCCTTCAAGCTGGATAACTCAGCAAATACCGTGAGAAGGGTACAGCAAGTACAAGCGACACCGGTACGCAACGACTATACTGATGAAGAACCCTCCTTGTTCATGGCAACTGCTGGTAAACTGGTGAGGGCATTAGGTTTCAATAAAAATTAGCGGACTTGTGGGGCAGATTTCCTGCTTCAGGTCTGCTCCAACAAACACATTATGAACAAGTCGGAAGCATTAAAGAGTATCGTTGCACAAGCCAGCAAGGGCGACCTGGTATTTCCGACCAATGTAAATGCCTCGCTGAAGATACAACAGGCACTCGACGACCCCGATTGCGGCATAGAGACAGCCGCGAAACTGGTCATGACTGAACCCCTGATGTCTGCCCGTGTGGTGGCCATTGCCAATTCTGTTGCCTATAACCGCTTTGGCGGTGGCGTCACCAATATCCGTACTGCGATCACCATACTGGGTTTCAATACACTGCGCTCAGTCACTGCCGCTGTCGTCATGCGGCAGCTCAGTGCCGCTGTCTCTGACCCTGCCATACGCAGCAAAATGGAAGCCCTGTGGCGTCATTCTGCCTACGTCGCAGCCCTGGCCCACCTGATTGCCCGCAAGGTCAGCAAGGTTGATGCTGAAACTGCGCTATTCGCAGGCATCGTGCATGAAGTCGGTGGTTTTTACCTGCTATCACGCGCCCAGGAATTCCCCGCCTTGCTGGAAGTTGATCCTGCCCCGGCAATACCAGACGCTCTGGCAGAAACCGATGAAACCTTCATAGGTCGCGCAGTCCTGAATAAATTGCTGGTGCCCAAACGCGTGGTATCAGCGGTGGAAGCCCTGTGGTATGGCATGCGGGTCATGCCACCAGAAACCCTGGGCGACACCCTGTTGCTGGCAAATGAATTGGCTGCAGTGCCTTCACCACTCGACCCGCGCTCGCCAGAAAGCATACGCCAGTCCGCCTCGGAAATTGATTTTGCGGTTGGTGAAGGTACTCTGCTTTCCATCCTGTCTGAGTCGGCTGAAGAAGTCGATGCCCTGACTGCATCCCTGATCAGTTAATACTGATAGACACGCGAAAGAGCGGCTCCCAACGAAGTAAGCAGAAATTCGGCATAATAGCTGTCGCATTTACAATTTTTGCCCATCACAGCAAACTGTCAGGCTAAAGTTGCCAGTCTGCTACCTCCCTGCCATCTTCCAAGGAAAAACCATGCAATTGAAAAGTTTGCTCCGATCCGGCCTGTTCAGTTCTTCCATCCTCACTGGCATCGCCGTGTTTGGCATACCTGCCATAAGTGCTCACGCTGCCGCACCGATGGTAAAAACCAGCGCCCCCGGGTTTTACCGCAGCATGCTCGGTGATTTTGAAATCACCGTCCTGTCTGATGGTGTAGTACCGCTGCCTGTCGATAAACTGCTGACCAATACCACGCCAGAAAAAGTTGGCAAGGCGCTCAGCAAATACCATCTGCAATCTCCGGTTGTCACTTCAGTGAATGCCTATCTGGTCAACACCGGCAACAAACTGGTGCTGATAGACAGCGGTGCCGGTGTCTTCTTTGGCCCGACTTTAGGCAAGCTGCAGGCCAGCCTGAAAGCATCCGGCTACCTGCCTGAGCAAATCGATGAAATCTATATCACTCACATGCATACCGACCATATCGGTGGCCTGGTCGATGGTGACAAGGCAGCTTTCCCGAATGCCATCGTACGCATAGACCAGCATGACACTGATTTCTGGTTAAGCCAGGCCAATCTGGACAAGGCTCCTGCCGACGCCAAAGGCAGTTTTGAAAAAGCCATCGCTATCCTGAAACCCTATGTGCAGGCAGGCAAACTGAAAGCCTTTGAGGGCGATACCGAACTGGTGCCTGGCATCAAGGCGGTAGCATCCCATGGCCATACCCCTGGTCACAGCATCTACAAGGTAGAGAGCAAAGGTCAGACCCTGGTGTTGTGGGGTGACCTCATGCATGTCGCTGCAGTGCAATTTGAAAACCCCGCAGTCACCATACAGTTCGACAGCGACAGCAAGGCAGCTTATGCACAAAGGCAAAAAGCCTATGCTGATGCAGCGCAGCATTCCTACCAGGTAGGTTCTGCCCACCTGTCCTTCCCAGGCCTGGGTTATATACGCAAGGAGGGCAAAGGCTATGCCTGGATGCCGCTGAACTATGTACCACTGCCTTGATCTGCACAGGGTGAATTGTCGTCAGCCTGATTGACAGTACCCGGCAAATCGGACACAGTGCAAACTCTGTCCTTTGCCGGGAATTTTATGCCTCCTGAGTATCAGAACACTTCATCATCATCCCTGCAAATTGCAGATGATTTTGACCTGCGCCACCTGCCCGCAGATTTTTACCAAAACCCCTATCCCTATTACCACGCCCTGCGCGAGCAAACGCCCGTGCGCAAGATGCCGGATGGTTCTTACCTGCTAACGCGTTATGCCGACCTGGTGCATGTCTACAAGGATGCAAAAACCTTCAGCTCGGACAAGAAGCTGGAATTCAAACCACGCTATGGTGATTCACTACTGTATGAACACCACACCAATAGCCTGGTTTTCAATGACCCACCGCTGCACACGCGGGTGCGCCGCCTCATCATGGGTGGCCTGACACCAGCAGCCATGGCTGATACTGAACCCGGCCTCATCAAACTGGTGGATGGCTTGCTGGACCAGATGGCAAGTAAAAATGATGTCGATCTCATCAGCGATTTCGCTTCTGCCATACCGGTAGAAATCATCGGCAATTTACTGGCCGTGCCGCATGATGAACGCGAACCCTTGCGGGCATGGTCACTCGCCATACTCGGTGCACTGGAGCCAGCTATCACGCCAGAATTTTTTGCCTATGCCAATCAGTGTGTCGCAGAATTTCTGGACTATCTAAAACAACTGGTGGCACAGCGCCGACTACATCCAGGCGACCCCAAAACCGATATGCTGACCCGCCTCATAGAAGGCGAAGCTAATGGTGAAAAGCTGACTGAAACCGAGCTTTTGCAAAACTGTGTCTTCCTGCTCAATGCCGGGCATGAAACCACCACCAACCTGATAGGCAATGGCCTGGTCGCTCTGCAGGAATGGCCAGAACAAAAAGCCCGCCTGATCGCCCAGCCAGAAATGATCAACACCGCCATCGAAGAATTTTTGCGCTTTGAAAGTTCCAATCAGTTGGGCAACCGCATGACGACGGTGGATACGCAAATTGGCGATGTCGCCATCGCCGCTGGTAGCCGGATCAGCCTGTGCATAGGCGCGGCCAATCGTGACCCCTTGCAATTCCCTGACCCAGACAAACTGTACATCAGCCGCAGCCCGAATCGCCATTTGGCTTTTGCCTCTGGCATACACCAGTGCGCGGGCATGTTTTTGGCGCGCCTGGAAGGCCGGGTAGCCATCTCGCGTCTGCTGGCACGCTTCCCGGATTATGAATTAAGTGCAGCACCTGTCAGAGGTGGGCGGGCACGCTTCCGCGGTTTTTTATCTGTTCCCTGCAAACTATAAAACGACTCTCAACAAAAAATACGGAGACACTATGAAGAAAAATATACACATCAAGAAAAGTCTGCTGACACTGGCAGCGGGCCTGCTCTGCACCAGCATCAGTGCCCAGGCACAGATCAAGATAGGCGTCACCATTTCTTCGACAGGCCCGGCCGCCTCGCTGGGCATCCCCGAGAAAAATGCGATTGCCATGCTGCCCAAGGAAATCGCGGGTAAAAAAGTCGACTACATTGTCCTCGATGATGCCTCCGACACTACGCAAACCGTGACCAATACCCGCAAGCTGATCTCGGAAGAAAAAGTAGATGCCATCATAGGTTCGACCACCACGCCAAACTCCCTCGCCATGCTGGGTGTCATAGGTGAAGGCAAGACTCCGACCATCAGCCTGGCATCGAGCAACCGCATCATAGAACCCATGGATGCCAATAAAGCCTGGATGTTCAAGACACCACAGACCGACACCATGATGGCAATCGCAATCGCCGAAGACATGAGCAAAAAAGGCATCAAGACCATGGGCTTCATCGGTTTCTCGGATGCACTGGGTGAAGCCTTCCTGGTAGAAGTGACGAAATATGCCGAGTTGAAAAAAATCAAGGTCGTGGCAACAGAGCGTTTCAGTCGCAGCGATAATAGCGTGGTTGGCCAGGTCTTGAAACTGATGTCCAGCAATCCTGAAGCCATCGTCGTTGGTGCATCAGGTACGCCCGCCGCCCTGCCACCAAAAACCCTGGCAGAGCGCGGTTACAAAGGTCGCATCTACCATAACCATGGCGTCGCCAACAGCGACTTCCTGCGCGTCTGTGGAAAAGACTGCGACGGCACTTTCCTGCCCACCGGCCCGGTCATGGTCGCCAAACAACTGGCCGACAACAACCCCGTTAAAAAAGCCGCGCTGGATTTTTCCAATAAATTTGAAACCACCTATGGCGCAGGCAGCCTGGCCGCATTCGCCTCCTATGCCTGGGACGCTGGCCTGTTGCTACAACAAGCCATTCCAGTCGCCTTGAAGAAAGCAGCTCCCGGCACAGCAGACTTCCGCGCAGCCTTGCGCGACGCACTGGAAGCGACACAGGGTCTGGCTACCACCAATGGTGTAGTCAATATGAGCAAAACTGACCACCTGGGTCTCGATCAAAGGGCCCGCGTCATGGTGCAAATTAAAGGTGGGAAGTGGGTTTATCAGGCGGAGTAGGGTGATAGCAATTTGAACTGACTAATCAACGTCAATTACATCCATAGTTGTATTGGCGTTGATTTTGAATCTGGACTTTGAAAGAGTAACTGCTATGAGCAAAATGAAATGATTGATGCTCAACTTAAGCAGATATTACAAGTCGTACATACTTTCAAAGTTGCACAATAATAAGTTATTAAATAAACATTATTGTGACGAGCCCCAAAAATATGCTAATCTACACCCATGACTACTGCACTTTCTCCCATAGAATCCGAATTCGCTACCGCTGAAGAAGCCGCGTCTTATGATGCCTGGTTTCGTGCGAAAGTGCAGAAATCGATTGATGACCCAAGACCGGGCATTCCTCACGACCAAGTAATGGCGGAGATGCGGAAATTGCTGGAATCAAAACGCAATGCTGGTTGAATGGCGCCCAGAAGCCCGTGAAGCCTTATTTGAAATTCTCGATTACATAGCCGGGAAAAATTTCTACGCAGCTTTGCAGCTTGGTGATGAAATCGAGCATGCAACGTCCTGTCTTCCTGAACATCCGTATTTGTACCGCCGTGGCAGAGTACCCGGAACACGGGAAATAGTTGTTCATCCTAACTACCTGATTGTATACCGGGTATCGCTTGAATCTATCCAGATACTCAGTGTGCTTCATACACGCCAGGAATATCCATAGCTGGCAACGAATGCGCTGACAGAAATAATACGAATACGCGTATGACTTATTAGCCGTAGAAATACATTTGAATTCACTCTGGCAAAACAAGCAGGTCCGTCGCCCACCTGAGAAGCGACGATGGCTACACAAAAAAGCCATCTGCTTCAATCATAAAACCGCAAGCAAATCACACCCATCTCAATAATGCGGTGGCCTCTCATCCACCACCGCAGTCCTTTGATTCGCTGCCACAGCCACTTCACGCAAGCGTGCTGCCATTGCTGTGCACAATGCCTCCAGCTCATCAATTTTCTTTTGTTGCCTATACACCTGGGTATTGAGGGTGTCGACCAGATCATCCTGACGAGTCAGGCGTATTTCCAGGTCTATCAGTCTTTCTTCTGTGGTCATGGTGTCGCTTTCATTTAATCAGGTGCACAGTATGCCATACCAGTCTGGTATGCTAGTGGACTGGTATTCTCTGCTTACAAGCAAGCTGCGTAAGTGGTATGCCCTGATTTGTTAAAAAATAAAAACCTGTTGACCCGACCTGCCTGCACTTGCATGCTATGGATATGAAAATTACTGACCTCTCCCCACGTCCCCTGCTGTCCAGTTTGTCCTGCCTGTTTGGCATACTGGTCTTAGCCACTCCAGCCCATGCCAAAGAAGCGAGCAAGCCTGCGGTAAAGGCGCAAAATAAACCTGTAGTGATGGCTTATTATGCGCTCGACAAAGAAGAAATCAATCATTATGAAGAGGGCAAAGTTGCCTTCCCGGTGTCAGCGATTACCGCCGAAAAAGCACGCATGCTGACCCATCTGAATTTTTCTTTCCTGACCATCAACCAGGATGGGAAATGCATACTGGAAGAAGGCACGAAGCTGCCAGCAGCAGCAAAGATTTTCCAGGAATTGCAGGGCTTAAAAAAACATAATCCTGATTTGCGTTTGCAATTTTCCATAGGCGGCTGGGGCTATAGCAATGACGAAAGCCCTACCGTAGGCCGTTACCGCACTGCCGCTGCAACAGCAGACAATAGAAAAAAACTGACACAGTCCTGCGTAGATATGGTGCGTGAATATGGTTTCGACGGCATCGACATAGACTGGGAATATCCGCGTGCAGAAGATGCCCGGAACTTTGTTGATTTGCTCAAGGAAATGCGCACGCAACTGGGCCAGCTGAAAGCCACCAGGCCAGGCAACAAGCTGGCCCCGCAACTGACGATAGCGGTTGCCGGTGGCGCTTTCAATATGGCACGTACTTATCTGCATTTGCCACAAATCGCCGCCCAGGTAGATTACATCAATCTCATGAGTTATGACCTGACTGGCCCATGGGAGAAACTGACGAACCACAATGCCCATCTGTTTGGTGATGCGCGTGAACACATGTTCGATAATCCTCTGCGTGCGCTGCCCATCAAACCGGCATTGAGCAGGAAGGCACTGGAACAACGCTTCCCTTCACCGCTACCTCTGACTGTGGATGCCACCGTACAGCAATACCTGTATGCCGGTGTGCCAGCCAGCAAGCTGGTGCTGGGCTTGCCATTCTATGGTCGTGCTTATTTCCAGGTGGAAGCCGGAGAAAACCGTGGCCTGTATCAACCCTTTGTCACGCCTGCGGGTGATGTGTATGCAGGTGACCCCAGCTTGCTGGTGGGTTGTAACACCTGCACTGCCCGCAAAGACCCGCGCATGCCAGGCTATGGTGAGATCAAAAAACTGCTGGCCGCCAACCTCGGCTATCAGTCTTATTTCAGTAACGAAACCAAGGTGCCATGGGTATATAACGCAGAAAGGAAAATCTTCATCAGCTATGACAATGAAATTTCCTTCGCCTACAAAATCGCTTACCTGAAAAAATATAAGTTGGCCGGCGCCATGTTCTGGCATCTGGGGCATGATGATGAAGAGGGTAGCCTGCTACGCAGCCTGTATACAGGTTTAAATCCGGAAGCAGGCTTGCAGGGTGGCTTGCATTACGAGCCTAAATAAGGGTACCGCGGAAAACCCTTCTCTGTAGGAGCGGCTTCAGCTGCGAACACGCAATACGGTGAACTGTTCGCGGCTGAAGCCGCTCCTACAAAGTGATACAAGCTTTGCTCAAGTTATGCGACAAAAAATGAATAGATTTATTCGCCCAAAAATTTCTTAATTAGTACTTTCTATCCAGATTTTCTCATCACTGTGATGATCAACTATGGTCTCCAAAGCACACTGGAAAGCTTCGTCGTCGCGGCTTTCCAGTGGATAAGTAAAACGTGAAATATTCACTCCTGAAAGTGCAGCATATTCAGCTTCGCTCAGGACATTACTGCCACACCAGATTGCCGTATCCGACGTTTTTCTGAGTGCAATCAATTCATCCAGACCACTGCGTGTCAATGCAAGGAAAACCATTTTTTTACTCTTTTCTTAAAGACTGAAACTGCTGCTTGCTGATCCAAACTTCAGGCACGGTTGACGACTTTTCCGAATGTATCCCTTAGCTAAAAAACGCCCTCTGCTGAAATCTCATCCCCGCCAGAATCTGCTCAAGCCTGTCTTCAGTCAAGCACCCTATGTATCCGCCAAGCTGGGTCTTGGCTATCGACGACACCTGGGATACCACGACCACGCTTTGCTTCTCCAGACCAGCCTCACCTGCATCCAGCATGACATTGCCCGGCTCGGTCACACGCTTGAGATTTGTCGTCAGGGCGCAGATGACGACCGTAGTGATGCGTGAATGATTGAAGACATCGTCCTGCACGATCACATGTGGATGAGCCAGGCCAGCAATATTGCCACGTTCTCCATCAGGGCAGGCCCAGTAAATCTCACCGCGATTAATCATGCCCTGCATGCAGCACCGTATCAAACTGCTTTAAAAAATTGTCCACTGCTGCCGTGTAGGCATTATCCAGACCCAGGTTTTTATTGATCTCGGCATGGCTAAGGCTTTGCGGCAGCAAGACTGCCTGCATGCCCAGTGATTTGGCTTTGTGAATGAATACTTCAGCCTGGGCACAGGGTTTGTCTGGCCTTATGCTGGAGCAGACTGCCATGAAAGGCGAGGCCAATTGCTTCAATTGCAGGCTGGGTGAGGCAGCCTGCCAGTAGGCTGGGTCCGTGCCAAAGGCATCATCATAAAAGCGGTAATGTTTTTGCTCCATGATCTTGCTGATATCGTAAGCGGCGCTGTCGAGAGAGATAGTGGCCAGCCATGCTGAAGCACCAGCCTTTGCAGCGATTGCGGGTGAGCTGGCCAGCAGCGATACCAGATGGGCACCAGCAGAGTGCCCCATGAGTATGAAACGGTTACGCGAGCCGCCCCATTCTGCCGCCCTGGTTTGTGCCGCTGCCAGTGCTTTGGCCACATCATCTGCCTGCTCCAGGGGCTTTATTTCTGGCAGCATACGGTAATTGATGGAGATGAAGAGATAGCCCCTGGGCAGCCAGTGCGCTACCTTGTTTTCGACCACGCCACGGGCAGTCTTGCTACCGGTTCTCCAGGCACCGCCATGCACCATGAAGATAACCGGCATGTTTTTCTGGCTTGCCGCATTGGCGGGCAGGTAGATGTCCATGGTCTGCTGCTTGTCACTGCCATAGGCGATATCACGCAAGACCCTGGTGCCGGCAGGCAGGCCTTGGGGAGCAAGATCTGTTGTTTCCGGGTCACTCATTTCATTTTTTTCTGTGGCCTGCCCGGCTCTCTGCTCTTTTCTCTCCTGGCGTTTTTCCATGATCTTGTCACGCAGCACACCTGCACTGGCTGGAGCAACAGGCAAGGCCAGCGCCACGCCCAGGTAAAGCGCCAGCGCAAGCAATGCAGGACGTGGAACAACAGAAATAGAGATTGACACAGGCATCTTGTACTCCGTTAGCAGGGATGGAAAGAAAAGCAGGTGCAATGCTTATCTTATGAAAATTGCGGGACTTTATTCCAGTTAATTATTGCAACATTTGTTACTTGAGCCTCCAAACAAGCAACAGCCCTCGTGGCAGGCGTACAAAGCGACCTGAGTTTGTGCGAATATAGCAGGCATCAACCGTATGGAGCGCCTCCTATGTTGCTGCACTGCCTGCCGTCATTCTGCCGCTACCAGCCGGAGGCAAGATGCTAGGCTATTTGCGCAGCCTGATCAGGCGTTTCAGCAAGGACCAGTCTGCCGACGCCCTGCAGGCGGTGACGGTATTCAGCGAACCAGAAGACATCGTGGCAGAAGAGGGGGCCTGGCAAGCAGCTTTCGATGTTGATTCACGCTTTTACCCCTGGTTGCTGGGTGTGCATGGCAAGCAGATACAACATGGAGCAGAAAAACCCTTGCTGATCGCGCTGGACCGCCTGGTGCGTGCCGACTTCAGCGATACCCGCCACATACCACGCGTGCCCAGCGTGCTGCCGCAATTGCTGAAAAGCCTGCGCAATGAAAATGTCTCAGTTGATGAGCTGGCCAACCATATTTCCAGGGATGTAACTTTGCTGGCCGAGATCATCAGCGAAGTCAACAGCTCTTACTATAGCCCGGCAGACAAGATCAGCAATCTCGACAATGCCATACGCCTGCTGGGCATCAATGGCTTGCGCCTGCTGGTGGCTCGCACGGCTTTCCGGCCACTGATACAACTGCAGTCAGGACGTATTACCAGCGTGGTTGCACCTTTGATCTGGGAACAGTCAGAAAAATGCGCGCAAGCCTGTCGCCTGCTGGCACAAGATAGAGGGCTGGATGGTTTTCATGCTTACCTGGCGGGTCTCTTGCAAAACATAGGCTTGATCATCGCCTTTCGCAGTCTTGATCAAATCATGCTGGCCCCAGTCATGCCACTGGCTACCGAATTTCGTCTGCGTTTTTTACACATGGCGCATATCCTGTCTTACCGCATTGCCAAAGAATGGGATTTCCCCGATGCCGTCATGCAGGCACTCAAAGCCCAGGTCAGTCATGAAGGGGAATTGCAGGACCTTGGCCTGGTGCTGAAACAGGCGAGTGACATCAGCAAAATCAGATTGCTGGTGAATGCCGGCGTCATCAATGCCGATGATGATGAATTGCGTTTATCTGCGGACGCAGAAATGCAGCGCTGTTTAAAAGCGCTGCATTCGCAGGAAGAACCTTAGAGGCTGTTGCAAAATTAACCTGGCGTTGTTGCGCCGCCTTGCCGTGCTAAAGCACTGTCTGCGCCGACGACGCCTAGCCAGTTTAACTTTGCAACAACCTCTGATGCCTTTTGCCCATTTTCAAAACAAAAATTTCCGTCTGTTTGTCGAAAATCTTTGTTTTAAAAACGGGCTGTCGTGAAGAAAAAAACCGTTTGTACTGGCTGGCATCCCTTGTGGCTTTGGCGATTGCTATCGCTCACAAAACACATGCTCATCAGCCTTGTACATGCTTGCGGGATGCTGCTTTTTCTGCCAGTTGCTGACGTTCAATCTGGTCTTCCATATCGATCGCCAGTTTTTCCTGAGCCGTCAATCTTTTTGCACTGATCAACACGGTGTGTGTCACGTTTTGTGCCAGGTTGTCAGCAGTGTCGTAGGCCAGTTTTTGTTCTGCAGTCATGCGTTTTGCAGAGATGGTCACGCTGGCGATACTGGTGTCATTCTGGCTTGCTTCAGCTTTACCTTGTGTGAAAGCAGCGGTGATTGCCAGTGCGCCAGTCAGCAATGCTGTAGACAAAATCAGGCCAGTTTTGAATGTGTTGTTGTATGTGTTTTTCATTTCGTTTTCCTCTTTGTGGTTGGTTGATGTGTGTACTTTAGAACTTGCGCTGTCAATTCGCGAGGGGCATGCGACGAAATGCAGGAAACTGAGAATGAAGTGTCAAAAACACCTCTTCAACGATTTTTGAGGCGCGCGCTTTGATGAGAAAAATGGACTGACAAGCGCGGTAGCAGGGGTGATCTGCACAGGATGAAAGCCAGAGGAGCGAGACTGTTACTGCGGGAATCACCGGACATTTGCCTATGCGCTTCAACACCGAGCACCTGCCGGAAAGCTCACATTCATGCCAATTTGAAATATGACTAGACAATGACATTCACAAATCGCATAACGGTCATCTAAACATGTAATTGGATTAGCAAGTTTCCTTCTTGTAACATGAACTTGTTTTTAATCAACCAAGGAAATAAACATGATCACCGTTATCGTATTTGCTCAAATTCTGGCAACCATCGTTATGCTGACTGCTGCTTTGACTGACTGATCGTAGCCTCTTGTCGTAGTCGTATCTGTATTATTGTGTAGTCGTCGTTGTAACAGCGTTCGTTGTAAGTTCTTAGTAATGTCAACACAGGCATATCCATGCCAGATGAGCAAGTTTCACTACCTTTTACTATCCGCACAAGCGCGACCAACAGGCGTCGCGCTGAGGCGTAACGGATTCATGGCAGGCTACCTGCACTAGAGGCGTACAATAGTGGTTTTAGCCGCTCCCGCCATCCGTACCATGACCATCCTGCTGACTACCCTGAATGCCCGCTATTCCCATGCTTCTCTGGGATTACGCTATTTGCTTGCCAACATGGGCGAGTTGCAGCCAGTCACACAAATCCAGGAATTTGTTATCGGTGCACGCAGTACCGACATCGTCGAAAAAATCCTGGCCTTGCGCAAATCCGGCGAAAAATTCATCGTCGGTTTTGGTGTGTATATCTGGAATGTCGTGGAAACCACGCAAATCGTCGCTGTATTAAAACGCGTGGCACCCGAGGTGGTGGTGGTACTCGGTGGCCCGGAGGTGTCGCATGAAACTGCCGACCAGGAAATCATACGCCTGGCCGACTATGTCGTCACCGGTTGGGGCGATGTGACCTTTGCCAGCCTGTGCCAGCAAATCCTGCAAGGCCCGCAACCGCTGATGAAAGTGCATGCAGGCGTGCAACCGCCTATGGCCGACATACAATTACCTTACCATTTGTATAGTGACCAGGATATCCGTCACCGCACCCTGTATGTGGAAGCTTCGCGCGGCTGTCCTTTCAAGTGTGAATTTTGTTTGTCTGCACTCGACAAGACTGCCTGGCCATTTGATATAGACCAGTTCCTGCAAGAGATGGAAGGGCTATATCAGCGTGGTGCACGTCTGTTCAAGTTTGTCGACCGGACCTTCAACCTGAATATCAAAACCAGTTTGAAGATCATGCAATTCTTCCTCGATAAACTCGAAGCTGCGCCACACGATCCTGTGTATGCGCATTTTGAAGTGGTGCCTGATCATTTGCCAGATGCCTTGAAAGAGGGCATACAAAAATTCCCGGAAGGCAGTTTGCAATTCGAGATAGGTATACAAAGCTTCAATCCTGAAGTGCAGGCACTGATCAGCCGCAAGCAGAATAATGACAAAGCTGCCGAGAATATACGCTGGCTTTGCGAACATTCACATGCGCATCTGCATGTGGATTTGATTGCTGGCTTGCCCGGTGAAACCATGGAGAGTTTTGCTGAAGGTTTTAACCGACTGGTGGCACTGGGACCGCACGAGATACAGTTTGGCATACTGAAGCGACTGCGCGGCACGCCCATCATCCGCCATACTGAAGCCTATCAACTGGCCTTTGACCCGCAACCGCCTTACACCATCCTGGCCAACAAGGACATCGCCTTTGCCGATATGCAAAGGCTGATACGCTTTGCCCGCTATTGGGACATGATTGCCAATTCAGGACGTTTTTCCCATAGCCTGCCCTTGATACTGGCAGATACTGCTTTCGAGAATTTCATGGCCTTGTCTGACTGGCTGTTTGCCAATACCGATGCGACTCACCGCATCGCCCTCGACAAGCTGGCAGCCCTGGTCAATAAGTGGCTGCTGGAAGTACAGGGCACGGCAGCAGAAGCGATACAGCTGGCCATGTCGAGCGACTATGCCGGCCAGTCCATGCACAAGCAGGGTAACAAGGCTGACCCGTCGGCACCACAAAGGCAAACCCGGAAAGAAGCCGCCAGGGAAGTGACTAAATCAATACCGCAAAGGCAGGCACGGCATATGGCGGCCTGAGGAGCTGTCTAAGGTGTTGTCTGAAGGGGCAACCTGATCCAGCATGCACTGCTCAGGCGCGGCTTAATTTTTACAATAGTGGATTGAGCAACTCAAATGCATCCTCAGCAAGAACTTTGCCTGAGAAAACACCCGCTACTGCCGTTTCAAATCTTTCCTTGAATGCGTAGATTTCGTCGACATTCAAATCGAGGATTGTAAAAACATCGTTCTGATCGAAATGCGCGATGAATAGTCTGTCTACATTTGCTTGCAGCCTGACTATTGCCTCAGCCAGTTGCTTGTCAACTTTCTCAGCATCTTTCAGTTCATGCGCAGCCAGGACAAGATCGCGATGCAACAGCCAAAATTCTTTCTTATTCCATGTCCCGTATTCCGTGAGTTGTTCATAAAAGCTGCCTTCCCAGTTTGCATGCTCTGGCAGGTTACACAAGATATGTTCAAACATTCAAACTTGCACCTTCATTTATCTATTTGCTGCAGTGCTTGTGCACTTACTTATCACTGATAAGTATGCGGCTGATCTCGCCAGATTTTCGTCCCAACAGGATAGCTGCATTGAGTTTGCGTATCCATTCTGCATATTGGCTACCAACAGCAGCAAAATGCAATTCATCGACCAGCATGGGTTTGGACAAGACCTTGAAGCCTTGTTCCACGGTCTTGTCTGTAGTGCTGGATTCTTTGCGCAAGATGCGCAGCAATAATTGTTCGACCTCGTCTGCCTGGGCACGACGGTCGCCAAAGATCATCACGTCCATTCTTTTATTGATGAGTTTTTTCAGGCGTGCACCATGCGAGCCTATATCTTCTTCTAACTGGAACAAGACATTGCGCTGGCTATCGAATTCATCACCATAGCTGGTGCCCCGTATGACACCGACAGTCTTGCCCTTTAAATCGAGCATGCTGTTATAGGTGAACGTGGCATCACTGCGCGTAACCAGCCAGACATAATTGGCATAGATGGCTTCGGAGAACTGATAAGTCTGCAGACGTTCACGATTTTTTGACAAGCCAAAAACAATGCCTTCGCCAGCCCTGGCATTGATCAATAGCCGTGTCCATGGATAACGGCGGATTTCAAATTTGATTTGCAGCTGATGCTCAAAATAATTCAGTAGTTGGCGGATTTCATCGCGTATGGGCACCATGTCACCGGCCTCATTGCGCAGCTCGCGTATCAGCAAAACCAGCTTTTCCTGCTTTGCCGTTTCAGTCGCTTTAATTGACGAGCAAGTAAATAAGCCAAGCACAAAAAATACTAGCAGGCACAGCGGCAGCCACCATCTGCGCACAGGGTCAGAACGATCTGGCTGGACTAGGGTAGACATGCGTGATGGCTCTTGTGATAACTCTTCTATTGGTTTCCTGGCTTCAGGCAAATTTTTCCAGCAAAGAAGCCAGCCGCCTGGTGCTGGCGATGGCTTCTTCTGTAGTCTCTGCCTTTTCTGCATGGGTGACAACTGCACTGGTAAGCAAAGTAACAAAAGAGCGGTCCAGCGCCTTGCGCGCTGCCGACATTTGTTGCGCTACCGCCTCACAGTCGGCAGGCACTGCTGCCTTGGCAATAAGCTTTTGTACGCCACGCAATTGCCCCTCTACCCTGGCCAGGCGATGTAACAGGTCTTTCTTTTGTTGCTCGTTTAAAGCCGTGCCTTGCACTATCTTCAGTGGGGGAGTATCTGCCATGAAAAGCCTCCTTGGCTATGGTGATTTTATATCCGATACTGCTACTGAGTATCCTACACCAGTCAGTCTTGGATGGGGAAACGGATTTGCACACGTAAACCTGGCAAGCCCGTGCTTTCTGTTTGAACGTCTTCTTGCAGACTGGCATCGCTCAGGCCTATGTCGCCGCCGTGCAGCTTGACGATGTCATGGACTATGCACAAGCCCAGGCCAGTACCACCGGGGTTGATGACGGAACTGGCGGAGGCGCGGTAAAAGGGTTCAAACACTTTTTCACGTTCAGCCTCGGGTATGCCTGGCCCGGTATCCTGGATATCAATGATTGCCTGCCCCTCTTGCAAATATACCCGCAAGATGATGCGCCCACCTTCGGGCGTATAGCGTATGGCGTTGTCCAGCAAGTTGCTGAGCATTTCATGCAACAGCAAGGTGTTGCCACGATAAGGAATAGCTTCATCGGCTTCCAGTGCCAGGTCAATTTGCTTGCGCACGGCGGGCATGGCCAGTTCCAGGCAAACTTCTTGGGCCAGCTGGTTCAGCAAGATATCTTCCAGTTCGGCTGCGGCCGCACCGTGGCCGGTGCGCGCCAAGGTCAGCAAACGATTTGCCAGATGCACCGTGGCATCAGTAGTCTGGGCGATGCTGGCAACGATCTGGCGCATGGCTGCCGCATCGTTTTCACGTAATGCCAGCTCGGCCTGGGTTTTCAATACTGTTAGCGGCGTGCGTAACTGGTGCGAGGCGTCGGCGATGAAACGCTTTTGCCCATTGATCAAAGTCTGTAGCCGCGCCATATAGGCATTCATGGCATTCACCAGAGGACGTATTTCCTTGTGCACGACATTCGGGTCAAAATCAGACAAATCGGTAGGTTCTCGCGCTTCCACGTCGGCGCGCAATTGCATGATGGGTGAGAGTACGAAACGCAGGGCCACCCAGACCATGAGCGCCACCGCCAGCACCAGTGCCGCCTGGCGCAGCAGGGTATCAATGAGTATCTTGCGCGACAGGCCGCGCCGCGCATCCATGGTTTCGCCAACTTCTATCAGGGCAATGCCACGCATCTGGTCGTCATACACAGGCTGGTGCAGGGCAGCGATGCGCACGGCCTGGTCCTGATAATCTGCGTGAAAAAAATGTACCAGGGCAGGGTAAATTTCTGAGCGCGGCACATTTTTTGGCAAATCCGGCAGGTCTTCATAACCCGACACAAATTCGCCATTGACGCCGGTGACCTTGTAATACAAGCGCCCCAGGGTATCGGTTTCAAAACTATCCAGCGCCACATAGGGTACATTGGCGACCACCTTGCCATCGACGATTTGCACCCTCTCTGCCAGCGCTCTTGCAGACGCCAGCAGCGAACGGTCATAGGCCAGATCAGCCGCATCCAGTGCATTGCGGTAAACCGAAAAAGCATTCAAAGCCACCAGCAAGACCAGGGGTATCAATAACCAGCGCAAGAACTGCCCGCGCAAACTCCCGAGTCGGTAAGGCCTGGCCATCAACGTGCTTCCAGCAAATAGCCTATGCCACGCAGCGTAACGATGACGACCTTGCCAGTGCTGACGGTATCAAGTTTCTTTCTTAATCTGTGGATATAGATTTCTATGGCATCGAGATTGGCATCATCATCCAGGGCAAACACTTCATCGAACAGCTTATCCTTGGATACCGCCTGGCCGGGGCGACTGATCAGGGTTTCCAGCACCGCATACTCACGCGGCGTCAGTGACAGTGGCTGGCCTTCATAATGAAACTGTCGCGTCACGGTGTCAAAGCTCAGGGCACCGCAAGTCAGGGTGACTGCTTCATTTCCCTGGGCACGGCGCAACAGGGCTTTGACACGGGCCTCCAATTCAGCCAACTCGAACGGCTTGGGCAGGTAATCATCCGCACCAGAATTCAAGCCCTGCACGCGGTCATTCAGGCCACCGCGGGCCGTCAAGATCAACACTGGTGTCTTGCTGCCACGGGCACGCATGCGCTTCAGCACATCCATGCCATCCATTTTGGGCAAGCTCAAGTCAAGGATAACCAGGGCATATTCCTGGGTATGCAAAAGCGCATCGGCATCGGCCCCATTCATGGCGGTTTCCACCGTCAGATGGGCATCACGCAGGGCCTTGGCCAGCCAGTGGGATAACTCGATATGATCTTCAACTAATAGTATGCGCATACACAGCCTGTTCACTCCAGATACACGCTAGGCTACCAGCCTGATTCAAAAGCGTCACTATTTCTGTAACTATTTCTGACATGGAAACCCCCGGACTTTCAATAAACGCATCGTATTTATGCCACGCCTGACCTAAGATAAATTTATAAACTTTCTGCCCGACAAGAAAAAATTGTAGATTTACCAACCGGAGGCTGAAATGACATCCGTGTTAACAAAGTTATTGCTATGGCAAAAATTTGTGCTGCTAAGCGTAATAGCCCTGATTTTGACAGCCATACCAACTGCCCTGTATTACCTCGAATCATCCAAAAACCTGGATGCTGCGCTGGCTGAAAAACAAGGCTTGCCAGCCATGACCCTGATACTTAAAACGGTGCAACTGACGCAACAGCACAGGGGATTATCAGCACTGGTACTGGGTGGTATCACCAGTGAAAAAGAGAAACGTGAAGCCAAGCAGAAAGAGGCCGATAATTCGTATGCAGGCATGGCTGCAATAGTCAAAAAAATCAATGACAAGACCATCACCGATGCCTGGAACAAGGCCGAACAGGACTGGAACACCTTGCGGGAGCAAGTTACCAAAGCCACAATCGCCGTACCTGCCAGTTACCAGGCCCATAGCGCCCTGGTCCCCAAACTGCTGCTGGTGAATGATCTTATCGGCGACTATTACGGCCTCAGTCTTGACCCCAACATAGACAGTTATCAGCTGATACAGGCGATGTACTATATCCAGCCCTATCTGACTGAAGAACTTGGACGCATGCGTGCCAAGGGTGCCGGTTTGCTGGCGAAAAAAGAAGCCTCGCTGGAAGACAAGATGGTGGTATCTGATCTCATCGCGAGATCAAATGACCGTACCCAGCAGATGAACAATTCTTTCAACAAGGCCGTACTCAGCAATCCCGATATCGAGAAAAAACTCGGGACCACCATGAAAGAAGCAACAGGGCAGGCCACAGGTGCGATGAAACTGGCCACTGAAAAAATTGCCAAGGCCGAGACCCTGGAGTTTTCATCGGTGGAATATGTGCAGGTGACTACCCGGGCCATCGATACACAATTCCAGTTGAATGCAGATGCAAGCAAGGAATTACATATCATACTGGATCAGCGCATCAGCGATTTCTATCAACTCAGATGGACCATGATCATCGCCATGCTGGCACTGATCTGCGTGGCAGGTCTGTTTGCCAGAGCCATTGCGCGATCAGTCAGTGTTCCGCTGGAACAGGCCATCGTAGTGGCCCAGCATATCGCCAGTGGTGACCTGCGCTTCCCGGTTGATACCAGCTGCCACAATGAAACCGGGCGCCTGTTACAGGCGCTGGAAGACATGCGCGTCAGCCTGATCGACATCGTCGGCAATGTCAGGGACAGCATAGAAAATATCAATAATGGCACGCATGATATTGCCAAGGGCAACGTGGACTTGTCAGCACGTACCGAGACCCAGGCATCCAGCCTGGAAGAAACCGCCTCGTCGATGGAACAGATGACAGGTACGGTCAGGCAAAACTCCGACAGCGCCAGACAGGCCAATCAACTCGTCAATGATGCCAGCAAGGTAGCCACCGAGGGCGGTGGCATCGTCGACCAGGTTATCCATACCATGGAAGCCATCAATATCAGCTCCCGCAAGATCTCTGAAATTATTGGTGTTATCGACGGTATCGCCTTCCAGACCAATATCCTCGCCCTGAACGCCGCCGTCGAAGCCGCCCGCGCCGGCGAACAAGGCCGCGGCTTCGCGGTAGTCGCCGCCGAAGTCCGTAACCTGGCCCAGCGCAGCGCTACCGCCGCCAGGGAAATCAAGGGCCTGATAGGCAGCAGCGTAGAACAGGTAGACGCTGGAAATGAACTGGCTGGCCATGCTGGCAAAGCCATGAAAGACATCGTCGCCAGCGTCAAACGCATCACCGACATCATGTCAGAAATCGTCACCGCCACCGTCGAACAAGGCACAGGCATAGAACAAATCGACCTCGCCATCACCCAGATGGATGAAATGACCCAACAAAACGCCGCCCTGGTAGAACAGGCAGCTGCCGCTGCCGAAGGCTTGCAGGAACAGTCGCAGGCGCTGGTGCAGACGGTGAGTGTGTTCAAGTTGTAGCGGGACGGTACTTTGCTAATAACCAAGGGACGCGCAAGCGTCCCTTTTAATTTGTTGAATTGCAATACGCTGAGCAATCTGGATGGATGACGCATTGACGTTGTATTTGACTTTGGGGTTGCTTTTGAACTTCGCAGTTCCCATGTGTCGGCGCCGATTGTGCGGTACAGAAAATGGATCAAGAAGAGCCGATGTTTGAGCCGCAGGCGAGTTTCGGATCTTCCCATTTTTTGTACTGCACAATCGGGAACCCCGCAGGGGCGACGACGCCTGGGTCGCCTTTCTTTGAATACTTACTTTGGCGACACAAAGAAAGTATTTCGGCTGCCGGGCCGAGACCCGGCTTGTATCCACGGAGGGTAATCGTTTTAATCAAAGTGTGGCATGTAACGAACAATACGGTATATCACGAACGCCACTGGAGCGCCGGCCGCTGGAATGACGTTAAAAAGATTGTCCCAATGCACCCGATGCCCGCATATCCACGCATCGCCAATCCTCAAAACCCCTCACTGCAAGCAAACTGAAAGCTCCCCGGCTCTATGCTCCCTTACAAAAAAAATTCCGGAGACTATCATCATGACGCCCTTACGCCTCAGTTTCTTCCTGCTCGCCTGCTTCATCTGCCCGACCCTCGCCAGAGCAGAAGGCAAAATCGTCATAGGCCAGTCGGTAGAATTATCCGGCCAGGCTACCGGCAAGGAAAACCGTGAAGGTGCCCAGTTATATTTTGACGCACTGAACCGCCAGGGCGGTATCCATGGCAAGAACATAGAACTCATCAGCTATGATGACAAACGTGATCCGGCGCTGACCAAAGAAAATACCCTGAAACTCATCAACGAAGACCATGCGATTGCCCTGTTTGGTTATCGCAGCACCCCCACCATAGAAGCCATCTTGCCATTGCTGGACAAGCATGCAATACCACTGATCGCTCCTTTTTCTGGCGCCCTGAGCCTGCATCAGCCTCTGCAGGCTCAGGTATTCAATCTGCGGGCCAGCTACCAGGATGAAACGGCCAAAATGGTGGACTCACTGGCTGACCTGAGAATCAGCAAGCTCGCCATCTTGCATCAAGATGACAGCTTTGGCAAAGATGGCTTGAACGGCTTTGTCACCAATCTGGAAAAGCGCAACATGCGTGCGGCTGTCATCGCCAAATACGATAGAAAGGAAATGAAAGTCGATGCAGCCGTTGCCAGTATCGCGGCAGCATCCCCGCAAGCGGTATTGATGGCATGTACACCCGCTGCCTGCGCCGACTTCATACGGCAAATGCAAAAATTGGGGCAAAGACCACAATTTTTGATGCTCTCGAATGTCAATTCCGATGATTTTTTCAAATCCCTGGGTGCAGAAGGGCGCGGCATAGGTGTCATGCAAGTCATGCCTTATCCACGGGACATAGGTATACCTGTCGTCAAGGAGTTGCAAAAAGCCTTGAAATCGGCCAAAAATCCGCCGCCTTTGTCCTATGCTGTACTGGAAGGCTATGTTGCCGCCAAATTAATGGCGGAAGCCTTGCGCCGTGCTGGCAGCAATCCAGATTCCAGGAAATTGCTGCAGGCACTGGAAAGTATGCGTAATGTCGATCTGGGTGGAGTGGAAGTCAGTTACAGTCCCAAAGACCATGATGGCTCGCATTTTGTGGAGCTGACCATCGTCGGCAAAAATGGCGTGATATTACGGTAAGCTAGTGTTGCAGTCCGTCAGACTCATCTATTGTGAAAGCGTACTGAAAGATTCATTTCGGTATGATCCATGTAACCCATCCACTATGGTCTTATCATGCAAATCCGGCCTACACATCTGACATTCCTGCTGAGCAGCCTGCTGGCCTGCACGCATGCGGGTGCCGTCAAACCGGCGATGGTGGCAGCTGTGGCAGCAGAGAAACCTGATGCAGCGATGTGCATAGTCCCCGCCAAACCCGGTGGCGGTATGGACCTGACTTGCAAGCTGGCACAGCAGGCGCAACAAACGCAACACGCCGGTGCCAGCCAGCCCATGCAAATCAATTACCTGCCTGGCGGGGTAGGCGCGATTGCCTGGACCACCATCATTTCCCAGAGAAAAGCCGAGGCCAATACCCTGGTTGCCTATTCAGGCGGTTCTTTGCTGAACCTGGCGGAAGGCAAGTTTGGCAAATCTGACGCCAGCCATGTGCGCTGGGTAGCAGCGATCGGTACCGATTACGGCATGATCGCAGTACGCAAGGATTCTCCCTACAAAAACCTGCGCGAGCTGATGGAAGCCATCAAGAGCAAGCCTGCCAATATCGCCATCGGTGCCGGTGGTACGGTGGGTAGCCAGGACTGGCTGAAAATGGCCCAGATTGGCAAGCAGTTGGGCATAGATTCCAAATCCATGCGTCTGGTGGCGTTTGAAGGCGGCGGAGAATCCTTCACTGCACTGCTGGCTGACCACGTACAAGCGGTCTCTGGCGATGCCTCTGAGGCAGCCTTGCATGCCCGCGATGACAAGATACGCGTACTGGCTGTGCTATCCGATGCCCGCCTGCCTGGCCCACTGGCAAATGTGCCCACGGCGAGGGAGCAGGGCTTTGACGTGACCTGGCCGATTATCCGTGGCGTCTACATGGGGCCGCAAGTCAGCGACAAGGATTATCAAAGATGGGTCACTTATTTCCAGCAAGCCATGAATACCCCTGCCTTTGATGAGCAAAGAAAAATCCACGGCCTGTTTCCCTTTGCCATGACAGGCAAGGAGCTGACCGATTACATACAAAAAGCCGTCAACAATTACCGCCTGCAAGCGAAAGAATTTGGCATGGTGCGTTAGCGCTTGCCATTAGCACGTTCAAATCAGTTCACTCAACTTGTATTACCCGAACAAACAATAACAGGAGAAGACAAATGCAAACAAAAAATTACTTCATCAAGAGCATGGCTGCACTCGCTGTCGGCAGCATGATGATGTTCAATGCACAGGCGCAGGCACCAGCGGGTTATCCGGCTGACTACAGCAAGATTGTCGATGGTGCAAAAAAAGAAGGCAAGCTGGTTATATACAGCGCGACGGATACCAAAGCAGTGGAATCGCTGATCAAGGATTTTCGCAGCATGTATCCTGATGTGCAGGTGGAATACAATGACATGAATTCCACCGAAGTATATAACCGCTATATCTCGGAAATGGCCGCTGGTGGCAATAGCGCCGACCTGATGTGGTCTTCCGCCATGGACTTGCAAACCAAGCTGGTCTCCGATGGTTATGGCATGGTGTATGCCTCACCAGAAATCAGCGGCATACCGCAATGGGCGATCTGGAACAATTCTGCTTACGGCACGACTTTTGAACCGGCAGTTTTCGTTTATAACAAACGTCTGGTCAGTGCTGATGAAGTACCAAAGACACATGCTGAATTTGCCAAGCTCATCAATAGCAAACTGGATAAATTCAAGAACAAGGTTACTACTTACGACATTGAAAAATCTGGCGTAGGCTTCATGTTCATTACCCAGGACAGCCGTGAAAACAAGGACTTCTGGGAACTGGCCAAGGCCTTCGGCAATGCCAGCGTGCGCGTGCAGTCATCTACCGGTACCATGCTGGAACGCCTGTCTTCTGGCGAAAACCTGCTGGGTTATAACATCCTGGGTTCTTATGCCCTGGTACGTGCCGCCAAGGACCCATCGATAGGTGTGCAAATCCCCAAGGATTACACCCTGGTATTGTCACGCGTGATGTTCATCAGCAAAGCCGCCAAACACCCGAATGCGGCCAAACTGTGGCTGGATTACACCTTGTCCAAACGCGGCCAGACCATGATCGCCAATGAAGCCAAGCTGTATGCCATACGTGCCGACGTCAAGGGTGAAACCACCTATTCTGACCTGGCAAAACTCATCGGTGTTGGCCTCAAGCCTTTGCCAGTCAACCCTATGCTGTTGCAATACCTTGATCAAAACAAACGCCTCGCTTTCCTGAAACAGTGGAAAGAAACTGCGGGCAAAAAATAAGCCTGTAAAGCCGTGGCCGTGCCTGTTGCAGACAGGCATGGCAGATTGCATCTGGTGGCCATTTCTCAGCCGCTAACATAAACAAAACCATATTCTTAATGGGCCTAGCATGAGCACCCTGAGTCTACCTCCGCGCAGCCGGTGGTCGCAATTCAACTGGCCGCGTGGCCTGGTTGTGACCCTGACACTGCTGGCGATATTCACGCCGCTGTCACTGATTTTATTCCAGAGTTTTTTGAATGCCCCTTTCTTTTCACCGGTAAAAGAACTGGGCCTGGATTCTTATCGTTTCATCTTTGAAGATCCTGATTTTCGCCAGGCTTTCTGGAACGGCCTCATCCTTGCCTCTGGCCTCGCCGGGATTGCCGTCCCGCTGGGTGCCTTGCTGGCCTTCCTGATGATACGCACCGATTTGCCGGGGCGCAGCTGGATAGAACCGATGTTGCTGGTGCCTATCTTTGTCTCGCCCATGGTGATGGGCTTTGGTTATGTGGTATCCATGGGGCCAGTTGGTTTTTATACCCTGTGGGTCAAGCAAATGACCGGGGTAGAACCGTGGAATATTTATTCCTTCTTCAGCATCGTCCTGATCGCTGGTCTGACCCATGTGCCGCATGTCTACCTGTATTCATCTGCAGCCCTGAAGAGCCTGGGTTCTGACGTGGAAGAAGCGGCACGTGTCGCCGGTGCTTCACCTTTCCAGGTCGCCATGCATGTCTCGCTGCCGATGATCATGCCAGCACTGGCATTTGCTGCGGTGCTGGTGTTCTTCCTGGGTTTTGAAGTCTTCGGTCTGGTACTGGTGCTGGGTGATCCGGAAGGCCATCTGGTGCTTGCGACTTATCTGTACAAGCTCACCAATAAACTGGGTACACCGTCTTATCACCTGATGGCGGCGGCGGCTGTCTGCCTGGTGGCGGTGACCATGCCACTGGTCATGGTGCAACGCTGGCTGTTGAAGTCGGCCAATAAATATGTATCGATCAAGGGCAAGGGTTCACGCCAGAAACCACTGCCACTGGGCAAATGGAAATGGCTGGCTTTTGCTGTGCTGGCTGCATGGCTGATCTTTACTATCGTGCTGCCGCTGTCTGGCATCGTACTGCGTGCCTTTGTCTCCTACTGGGGTGAGGGTGTCAAACTGGCGGATGTGGTCACGCTGCAGCATTTCAAGGATATTCTGGAGCAACCATCCCTGATGCGCGGCATTTTCAATACCGTGTTGATAGGTATCATCGGTGGCGCAATGGCCGTGATGTGCTATGCCGGTATTGCCCTGGCCATGCATCGCAAACCTGACGGCATTACCCGCCTGCTCGACTATAGCGTACTGGTGCCACGTGCAGTCCCCGGTCTGCTGGCTGGCCTGTCTTTCCTCTGGGTCTTTCTGTTCGTGCCCAGCTGGCTCGAAGGTGGTCTCAAGGGTTTTGATAATGCCTTCTGTGTCTGGTTGATAGAAAACGTCATCCCGCAATTGCGCGCCTTACGTTCCACCATATTTTCGGTCTGGATTGCTTATTCCGTGGTGTGGATGGCATATGGTTTGCGTCTGATTTCCACGGCCTTGCTGCAAGTTGGTCCTGAGCTGGAAGAAGCAGCCCGTGCAGTTGGTGCCAGCCGTGGCCAGGTCACGCGTGATGTGACCCTGCCACTGGTCAAGTTTGGTTTGCTGGGCGCATGGCTGATGGTCTTCCTGATTTTTGAGCGTGAATATTCAACTGGCGTGTACTTGCTGTCGCCGGGTACTGAAGTCATCGGTGCCTTGATCGTTTCGCTGTGGGCTGGTGGTTCTGTTGATCTGGTGGCGGCTTTGTCCTTCATCAATATCACCCTGGTTGCCATAGGTCTGGGTCTGGCCTTGCGCTTTGGCGTGAAACTGAGTCATTGAAGCAGCGACTGATGGCGCAGCATGAACAAAACATAACATAGCCTTAAAAAATTATACGAGAGCACACTATGTCTGAATTAAGCGTACAAAATCTGACTCTGGAATACGGTTCCGGTGCCACGGCCAACCCCATCCTCAAAGGCGTGTCGATGAACTTGCAGCGTGGCGAAGTGGTCGCCCTGCTCGGTCCTTCAGGCAGCGGCAAGACCACATTGTTGCGTGCAGTAGCTGGGCTGGAATCGCCCAAGACCGGCACCATCACCCTTGGTGAACGCGCCATTTTTGATGGCAGCAAGAATCTGGAAATACCGGCAGAGCAACGCAATCTGGGCCTGGTATTCCAGTCCTATGCCTTGTGGCCACACAAGACAGTATTCGACAATGTCGCCTATGGTTTGAAGCTGCGCAAACTGAGCAGCAGCGAAATCAGTGACAAGGTCAAGGACGTGCTGGGCCAGCTAGGTCTGGGTCATCTGGGTGAACGTTACCCGCATCAATTGTCAGGTGGCCAGCAACAGCGCGTGGCGATTGCCCGTGCACTGGTGTATAACCCACCTGTCATCTTGTTGGACGAGCCTTTGTCGAATCTGGATGCCAAGCTGCGTGAAGAAGCACGTGCCTTCCTGCGTGAACTGATTGTCAGGCTGAACCTGTCAGCGCTGATGGTCACGCATGACCAGGGTGAGGCAATGGCAATCTCTGACCGTATCCTGTTATTGAACAATGGCGTCATAGAACAACAGGGAACGCCACAGAGCATGTATGAAACTCCCAACACTCTATTTACCGCCGAATTTATGGGCAGCAATAACAAGCTGAAAGGCAAGATCGTACAGCGCAATGGCGACACTGCGACCATCAGTGTCAATGGCGAGCAATTGAAAGCCACGGTGCGTGGCAAGGATGTGGCAGAGGAAGTCACGGCCATCATCCGCCTGGAAAAAGTCAGGATCACCGACAGCCATACCGAAAATGCCATCAAGCTGCCACTGACCACCTGCATGTATCTGGGTGACCGCTGGGAATGCCTGTTTGGCCCCTCGGAAGGCGGCTTGCGGGCATATTCGCCATTCAAGCTCAACCCGGGTGATTATTATCTGCAACTGGATGCCGACAAGCTCTGGCTGTACTGAAGCCCTACCACTAAAACCTGGCCATGCCAGGCTGCAAACAAGCCCGCATAGTGCAAAACTTTGTGGGCTTTTTGTTACTTTGCTGAAAAATCCAGCGTCCTGAGACATACTTAGGTATCACTGCTATTGCCGCGACATGGATATGCAGTCATCATGCCTTCCTACACCCAATCCCTGTCTCAAAGATGCATATTTTCCGCGCCTGCCTGCTGATATTCTTTGCCCTGTTGCTGTCAAACTGGCACGCTGCCAGAGCAAGCACGCCCATGCGCAGCCTGCAATTTGAACATATCAAGAGAAAACAGGGCATACAGGCCGGGCCAATCACCGACATCGTGCAAGATGCACAAGGCTATATCTGGCTCGCCGGACAACAAGGATTGTCCCGCTTTGATGGCTATAAATTCACCATCTACAAGAACTCGCCAGAAGACCCGGCCAGCCTGGATGACAACTGGATACGCAGTCTCTACATAGATAAAACCGGGCGACTGTGGGCAGGCAGCAGTCGGGGTGGCCTGCATTTGTATGACAGACGGACCAATAATTTCAAACGCTATTATTCAACTGACGCTGACAATCGCACAAATAACCCTGTGCGTATGATCATCGGGGATGGTGATAACGGCCTCTGGATAGCCAGCCGGAAAGGGCTCAAGCATTTCGACCCTGGCACAGAAAAATTCACGCTCTTCCAGCATGACGATGCCAGGCCCGACTCCCTCATTGATGACAAGCTGACTTCCCTGGCACTGGATGCACAAAAAAATCTCTGGATAGGTACGGTAGCCGGTCTGGACTATAAGAAATATGGCAGCAATCAATTCAAGCATTATCAGGCTGAAGCTACGCAGAACAAAGATGGAGCACAAAAAACCATAAGGGGATTGCTGATCGACCATGCGCAAAACCTGTGGATAGGGACCAATAATGGCCTGGAAACCTGGCAGTTGGGCCAGGCTCAGATAAGCCGCCGCACATTCGGCGCAAGTGAAGGCTGGGTGCCTGGCGTTGCCTACAGGATCATGGAAGACCGTGATCACAACATCTGGATAGGCATGGCTGACAAAGGCTTGCTACGCTGGGATGCGGGCAGCCAGAAATTCACCAGTTTCCAGAACCAGCCCGGCATAGCTGAAAGCCTGTCCGACAATCAGTTGGAGGCGCTGTATCAGGACAAAACAGGTTCACTCTGGGTTGGCACCTGGTCAGGCGGGGTTAACCGGGTAGACCTGGCCAGTGGAGGCTTTACCAATTTCTCTCATTTGTCTATGAATGCCGATACACTGAAAGACAGCAAGGTGGCCTCCATGACTCAGTATAGCGAGCAACTATGGTGGATAAGCACGATAGGAAAAGGTTTGAAACTGTTCGACCCGGTATCCGGCAAAGTATTGAAAACCATACGCCAGACTCCGGACGGAGATAACCGCCTCAATGATCTTGATATCGTCAACGGTGTGCGTGTAGCTGCCAATGGCCAGACCTGGGCATCAACCCGTGCTGGCCTGGCAAGGCTGGATGAAAAGTCTGATCAACTGGTCTTGCGAACATCCAAACCTGGCGAACCATCGACGAAATTCAATATCAACGATATGCATGCCGACAAGGATGGCAATTTGTGGCTCGCCAGCATCAATGGTTTGCTCAAGCTGGATACCAGCAAGGATGAACTGAGCGTCTATAAACACCAGAGCAATAAAACTGACAGTATCGCGCATGACATCGTCAATGCCCTGTTGATGGATGAAGCTGGCATATTTTGGGTAGCGACCCAAAATGGCCTGGATATGTTTGAACAGCAGTCAGGCAAGTTCAGACATATTCAGCGTGATGCAAATAATGCGCGCAGCCTGATACATGACAATGTCCTGCATGTTTTCAAGGACAGTAAAAAACAATTATGGCTGGGTACCGAAGCTGGCCTGAGCAAACTGACAGGCTGGAAAGACCAGCAGGCACAATTCCAGAATTTCCCCATCAGTCAGCCTGTCAATTGTCTGCTGGAAGACAGCAAGGGGCGCTTGTGGATGAGTCTGGAAAGTGAACTGATGCGTTTTGATCCAGCGACTGGTGAATCCAGGCATTACACCTATGATGATGGTCTTGCAGAATCCTATTATCTGAACTCATGCCGCATGGACAAAGCTGGCAGGATGTATTTTGGCAGCCCTTCGGGCTTGATCAGTTTCAAGCCAGAAGAAATCCGTGACAACCTTGCCGCACCCCAGGTCTTGCTCACGGACCTGAAAATCTTCAATCAATCCGTTACGACAGGAAAACTCCCCCAGGGGTTTTCCATGCAAGGGCAAATCCAGGATGCGCATGAAATCACGTTAAAGCATGCCCATACGGTTTTTTCCCTGGAGTTTTCTGCATTACATTATGCCGATACCCAGCGCAATCAATACGCATATCAATTACAGGGATTTGATCAGGACTGGGTCTACACAGATGCGAGCAAACGCTATGCCACCTATACCAATCTCGACCCAGGTGATTACACCTTCAGGGTCAAGGCAGCCAACAAGGATGGTGTATGGAATGAAACTGGCAGAAGCCTTAAAATTACTATCTTGCCGCCCTTCTGGCATACCATCTGGTTCAGGCTGATGCTGGCGGCAGGCTTGCTGGCAGCCATGTGGTTTACTTACCTATGGCGCGTCTGTGCCCTGGTACAACAGAAGGATGCGCTGGAAGCCGAAGTCAACAGCAGGACCATGGAAGTCAGCGCACAAAAAGAAGAGCTGGAAAAAACCAATCAAGCCTTGCTCAGGGTGAACAAGCGGCAAGAGTTGCAACAAAGTGAGTTGACGCGTTTCCTGGCTGTTGCCAGTCATGATTTGCGCCAGCCCATGCATGCCCTGAATCTCTACCTTGGTGCCCTGAATAATTTCGAATTACCTGCCGCCGTGCGGCCAGTCGTCAATAATCTCAGGCATTGCGCCCGTACCATGGACGACATGTTTGCCAATCTGCTGGATTTGTCACGCCTGGATGCGCAAATTGTAGAACCGCAATTGCAGGAATTTGCCATCGCCGAAGTGCTGGGACGGCTGGAAGTGGAGTTCACACCACAGGCCCTGGTAAAAGGTCTGCATTTCCAGATATTGCACAGTATGGCGGTGGTGAACAGTGACCCCGCACTGATAGAACAAATCTTGCGTAACCTGATCGCCAATGCTATCCGCTACACGCCTGCGGGCCAGGTGATCGTCAACTGCACGGAATCCGGGCAGCTACTGCAAGTTTCAGTAGAAGATACCGGTATAGGTATTTCCCTGCATGATCAGGAAACCATTTTTGAAGAATTCTTCCAGGTTGAATCTCAGCGTAGTACCAAGGGCATGGGCCTGGGTCTGGCGATCGTGCAGAGACTGGTGCGACTCTTGCACATCCCCATACAATTGCGCTCCCAACCAGGCAAAGGCTCCACTTTTGCGATCAGCCTGCCACTCATCTTGAGTCAGGAGATGAGGGACAAGCAAAGCCGCAGCAAAGCCGGTGCGACTGCTTCTTTATTACAGGCCTTGATTGTCGTCATCGACGATGATGAACGCATACTGGTCGCCATGCGCGCCTTGCTGGAACAATGGGATGCACGTGTCATCACGGCCACCTCGGGCATGCAGGCGCTGGACCTGTGCAGTGAAGAAATCAGAATTCCTGATTTACTGGTCTGTGACTACAGCCTGAAACTCAATGAAAACGGCATAGACGTGATCAACAAGCTGCGCGAAGAATTCAATCACCAGATTCCCGCCATCCTGATTACTGGCGATATTTCAGCACAATTATCGGAAGACGCAAAAAAAGCCGAACTTATCCTCATGCACAAACCCGTACAGGCAGAACTTTTGCATGCATCCCTGGCACAGTTGCTCAATGAGGCCAGGGAGTGAGCATGGTTTTTTTACTCGATGGCGCTTACTAAAATAAGAAATTTTTTCAAAACTGCACCAGTTCACACAAAAATATTTACATGATGTTTACGATTTCTCCCCCCTTTTTTTAGAGAATCTTTACGCAGTGACTGCTAATCTTGTTTTGTGTCAAACAACACGAGATTACGATGAATCAGTATCCCGGCCACACCTCTGAAAATTATTCAGACGTATTAAAGTCATGCAAACGCGAGAAATTCTTATTTGAAAATCATCGCCAGCGCAAAAGCGCTTATGCATTGCATCAGCCCATAGTCACATATAAAACGCCAGCGAAATTGGTACAAAATGATTTCGTCATGCGTATCACGGTCGACTCTGCCAGCATCACTGAACTGCGTCATGTGATACTCAAATCCTGTGGTGACCTCGTCTTGTTCATGCGTGTCAAACCGATAGACCACGCCAGCAAAATGAAGGTGTGGCTGTGCCTCAGTAAGTCCTCAGTCGACACCATCATCAGTCACATCATGCGTGCCTTGCCGCAAGCAGAATTCGGGAAAATCACACCGCTGCTGGCTGCCTGATTTAACTACACCGACCAATTAATTTTTTCCTTAAAAAGCATACTATGTCTATCTATGAAGGCATCTGGGTTCCGCTCGTCACGCCGTTTAAGAATGGCAGACCTGAGCTGGATAAAGTGCAGCAACTGGCTACGCAACTGATGACCGCAGGCGTACATGGCCTGGTGGTCTGTGGCACGACCGGTGAAGCTGCAACACTGGCTGAAAATGAGCAAAAGCAGCTACTGGCTGCAGTGCTTGAAGTGACGAAGAATTCCTGTCCTGTGCTGATGGGTATCAGCGGTAGCGATACGCGCTCACTGGCAGAAAAAGTGTGCACCTACGATGAACAGCATCTGCAGGGATTTTTACTCAGTGCACCATCCTATCTGCGTCCTTCGCAAGAAGGTGTGCGTCTGCACTTTGAGGCCATTGCCAGAGCGACTGAGAAAGATATCGTCCTGTATAACGTCCCCGCGAGGACGGGGGTGAATATAGACCTGAGCACTATCATCTCGCTGGAAAAGCAAAAGAATATCGTCGCCATCAAAGAGAGCAGTGGCAACCTGACGCAAATGATGGGCCTGGTGAATTGCAGCCACTTGAAAGTTTTATGCGGTGACGATGCCATGTTGCTCGATACACTGAGCATGGGTGGTCAGGGTGCGATTTCGGCCGCGGCGCATGTACGGCCTGATCTGTTCGTGCAATTGTATGAACTCATGCGTGCTGATTATTTTCCAGAAGCGCAAGCTCTGTTTGCTGAAATCCAGCCTCTGATACGCTTGCTGTTCTCAGAATCCAATCCAGCGCCGGTCAAGTCGGCACTGGCGATGCAGGGCTTGATACAGGAAGAACTGCGCCTGCCTATGACCACCATGTCGCTTGCCGGAAAAATCAAACTTGTCAGTGAGCTGGAGAGACTGGCAGATTTGCCTTTGCCTGTCAAAGCCAGGAATCTGACCAGTCCTGCGATTCACAATGTCCGCGCTCTGCGCATGGTGCGCTAAGTACAAAGAAATTACCCATGATCATCACCATTGCACATGGCGCAGGAAACTGCGCCAAATCCATCGTAGCCGACAATCTCGCTGCCTTGCGTACACTGTCAGGTAGCAAACTTATCCTGCTGGATAACGACGCCCGTCACTCATCACTGGACTGGAGCCGCGCCCGCCGTCGCACAGCTGACTGCACGCCAGTAACCGTGCGCAGAGTAAGTGGCAAGGGCATGCAGGCAGAACTGGAAAACCTCGGCTTTCACTATCAGGATATTGTCATTGATGCAGAAGCACGCGACTGCATGGGTAGCCGTAGCGCCTTACAGGCAGCCCATGTCACGATATTGGTCATCGAACTTGATCAACTGGAACAGTTGCATGAACATGAGCTGAGCACGCGCATACAGCTAGCTCAGACAGAAAATCCGGGCATGCGCACCCTGGTCGTCATGAGTTGCAGTGATGTCCAGGCTGCTGCTGATAAAGTGGCCAAGGTAAAGGATTTTGTCAGCACGCTGGAGGCTACAGAATTATTTCCCCATCCCTTATTCTGCGGTGGCAGTTTTCATCAGGCGTATCAGGATGGCTTGTCCGTCTGTGAATATCCGGCGGCTCATCCCATGACGATCAAGGCCTTGCAGGCATTATCCAGCAAGGTATTCGCCAGCCATTGAAAATTCGGAAGACAAAAACCGATAACAGATGTCTTACGCAATGAAGCGCCTTCTTATTGCACTGCTTGCATACAGCAGCATGACTTTGTCTGGTTTTACTCTGCTTGCCTATATGCAGATACCAGACCTGAGATTGCAGATAATTTCTGGACTGATATTGCTGGCAACTGCTGTCTGCACATACATGGGGATCAAGCTGAAGAATAAAGAAACTGACCAGGGTTTTGGCATCTCGGTTTGTTTACTTTCCGCAGCATCCCTATCTTCACTCTTAGCATATCAATCGAACACAAACGTTTGGTTGATAGAAGGTATGCTGGTGCTAATTTTAGCAAGCTTCATACAAATAGCAGTAGCACTCCCGGGTGGGCTGCGGCCTCGTCAAAAAAACTACGCACTGCTACTCATCAGTTTGCAAAAATTGTTGTCCTTGATAATAATTATGCTGGCAACACAAGAACTGTTGGCTGGCATGCATGCGCAGTTTTCCTCAGGATTACATCTGCCATGATTGTAGCAACAGTGTCCGCAGACTTTGCATCTGCAATTGTGAGCAATGCTACCAGGCTAGCCGAGCGCCGGGCACTGGCGGGCAGGAACGTATTACTGCTAAAACAAAATTGCCAAAGAAAGCAGGCTAATCAATACCGGAAAGAAGCGAAGAATATTGCATGGTCGCGCCTGGAGATAAAAGCGGGAGCCAGGCCCAGCGCGCTTTCCTCTGATGCTTTAGCTGCAGAGCTGCTTCACGGACATGCGCAATTCCACGATATTGTGATGGATATCCCCAAACCATTTTATGCTGATGCGGCCGTCGCTTTATCCACCTGCAATCTACTGGTCTGCCATACAGAACTCGATACATGGAATAAAGAAAAGCAGGCGAAACTCCATAAATGCATCAGACTGGCACGCAGTACAAATAAGCATTTAGCAGTATTGATCACGGTAGATAAAATCGCTTGCATCCAAAGCCAAAAATTTGTCAGCCAACTATCTCAACAGCTTAGCAATATCAAATTTATTTATTTGGATGATGCACTGGATATGCCTTTGATGCATCTCTACAGGGCAATCTATTTGCCATGACCGCCCTGCAATTCGCCAAACGTTGTGTGAGCCAGAATTGCGTCTGGCTCACCACGCTCAGAATCAGAAAGTCTTGCTGACCGTGACTACCAGTGCTGTCTTGCCAAGGAACTTGCCATTAGCTGGTGATGCATAAGCGACTTCACCGGCATTGGTACCGATGACGGCCACAGCACCTGTGACGATACCAAAGTCCTTGGTCAGGCCCAACTTCCAGTCCGTATAACTGTAAGCACCATTATTTTTCACTTGCTGGCGACCGGCATGCAGGTTCAGCGTCAGGCCAGTAGCCATTTCCACATTCGCACCCAGGTCAAGATAGCCGCTGTTTTTGCTGTCGGCAAAACCGAACAGGTTAGTCACAGAATGCGAGTATTTGGCATAGGCCGGGCCGTAAGAGAGCTGACCATAAATTTCTGTCGTATTGGCACTCACAGCCAGACCATTTGATGGATAGACGTAGCTGAGTACGCCGACGTCATAACTGATGTCCTTGCTGAGCTCACCGCGCTTGCCGGCGTACAGATCAATTTCTACATCGCCACCACCGCCGGCATCCTTGGTCCATTTGATGGTCGATGCCCATGTCCCTGCATAAAAGCCACTAGGGTTATGGGTATAGTCGGCACCACCCTGGAGAGCAGCCTGCAGGCGTGTTTGCGAAATACCGCGATAGCGATAGTCAGAAGTGACTGCCGCATTGAAGCTGACTTCATTTTCCGGCTTGGCATCTTCTGCGCTGGCATAGCCCGCAAAAAAAAGGGTGCTGATCGCTGCTGCCATAACTAATTTTTTCATACTACTTCCTTACAAAAATAACGACAATGTCGTTCTGGTTGATGCGGATTTTGCTGCAGAATTTACTTCACTACAGATCAAAATAGGCACATGAAAATCGTTGATGCAATAATTCAAGGATGCAAACATCCCACCGGCGAGCTTTGCAAGCTGCCAGTTGATAAACATAAAATTTTTAAATTAAGTGGGTAACAGCAACCGATAGCCTATGGCTGTCTCCGTCAAAAGATAACGCGGTTGTGCCGGGTCATCTTCGAGTTTTTGGCGCAAATGACCCATGTAAATGCGCAAGTAATGACCGCTCTCGGAATGGCTGGGGCCCCAGACTTCGCGCAACAATTGTGGATTGGTGACCACCCGGCCCACATTGGTGACCAGCACCATCAGCAGCCTGAATTCTGTCGGAGTCAGTTTCACCATATTGCCCGCCTTGGTGACCAGACGGGCTTTCATGTCGACCTTGACATCACCAAACTGGACGATGCCGTCAAGGCTGACGCCAGGCTGGCGCTGGCGCCTGAAAGTGGCTCGTACACGTGCCAGCAATTCACCAACACCAAATGGCTTGGTCAGGTAATCGTCGGCACCTGCATCAAGTGCCTTGATCTTTTCTTGTTCACTGACGCGCGCAGACAAAACAATAATAGGTATGCTCGACCATTTGCGTACATCTTTGATAAAGTCAATTCCATCACCGTCTGGCAAACCCAGATCAAGCACGATGAGATCGGGCTGGCGCGTACCCGCATCGACCAGGCCGCGCTGCAGATTGGCAGATTCAAATACCTGCCACTCCTCTTCTTCCAGCGCATTGCGCACAAAGCGGCGTATTTGCGGTTCATCCTCTACCAGCAATGCAACTGGCATGGCAACCGTGGCTCCATTCAATGTATGGCTAGTCATTTGTTTTCTTCTTCTGATTCTGGCATGGCAGGCGGCGTTCCCAAAGGCAGATCAAAGACGATGCAGGCACCGCCTCCAGGAGAGTGACCAGCATGCATGGTACCCTTGTGGGCCTGTATGATAGCGCGGCAAATCGCCAGTCCCAAGCCAACACCTGGCAAGGCAGATTCGCGCTCACCACGGGTGAATTTTTCAAATACAGCTTCCTCACGCCCTGCTGGCAGTCCGGGCCCATTATCATAGACCATCGCTTCCAGCATGCTGCCGTTGAGCTCAGCTGCGATACTGATGACTGTTCCAGCTGGCGTATATTTTGCAGCGTTTTCTAGCAAATTGCACAATACCCGCTCTATGAGTACAGCGTCGAAATTGATGAGTGGCAAGGTCGGCGACAAACGGGTTTCCACTTTGTGATTCTGCAATTGCGCACTACAGATACGCAGGGAGGTACCGACCACTTCTTCAAAGGTCTGCCACTGCAAATTCAGTTTGACTTCACCGCTTTCTATTCTTGCCATGTCGAGCAAGTTAGTTACCAGTGCAGACAAACGCAGAGTCTCGTCGCGCAGGGCTTGCGCCATTTGCAGTTGTGCATCTGCCAGCGCGGGTTTCGACATGGCCAGGGATTCAGAGATACCTACCAGCGAAGTCAATGGCGTACGCAAGTCATGCGACAAGGCAGCCAGCAGGGAATTGCGCAGGCGTTCGGATTCCATGTGGATCAGGGCATCTTGTGCGACTTCGATATAGTGCACACGTTCCAGCGCTATTGCCGCCAGGGCGGCAAAGGTATCGAGTTGCTGCCTTTGCTCGGGGATCATGATCCAGCGCTTGCTTTCTGGCTGTATCGCCAGCAAGCCACGGGTACGCATGGGTGCCACCAGCGGCAGGTAAAAGAAGTTACTGGCGGGCAGGGTGTCGGTGCCTATGCCTGCGGCCTCTACCTTGTCAAAAGCCCATTGTGCTATTCCCATGTCCAGGCCGGCCACCAAATTGGCAGGGGTCTGCAGGCGTCCGGCATCGTCAGGCAGGAGCAAGGTTGCCTGGGCTCGAAAAGCTCTTTGTATGATGAGCTGGGTGGTTTCTGAAATTTGTTCAGCCAGCAATACACCTGAAAGATCGCGGGCAAATTCATACAGCGCCCTTGCGCGCGATTCCCTGTGTGCCGCCACCCTGGCCTGATAACGCAGATCGGCAGTCAGGTGACCGGTGATCAGACCCACCAGCAGCATGACGGCAAAGGTCATCAAATACTGCAGGTCGCTGACAGCAAAGGAAAAGCGCGGCGGCACAAAAAAGAAGTCAAACACAGCAATACCAACTATCGTCGAGACGACAGAAGGACCACGCCCGAATTTTACAGCCACTAATACAACAGTCAGCAAGAACAACATGGCTATATTGACCAGATTGAACACTTCAAACAGTGGTGTAGCGATCAGCCCGGTGCCTATGCTTGCCAATACAGCGTAGACATAGCGCCAGTGTCTTGGTGGCACGCGTGGGCTGGCGAACTGGCTGACCCTGCTCAGCGTCACGCCTTTCTCATCGTCCTCTTCTGCAACATCTGCATTGGCCCTTCCGACCTCGATCAAATCCAGATCGGGCGCATAGTCGGCTATATGTTTCAGGTTGGAAGTGTGTTGCCACGCAAAACGCCATTTGTTGCTTCTGTTGCGTCCCAGAACAACACGTGAAAAATTATGGCTATGCGCATAATCAACAATGGCCAGTGCAACATCCTTGCCAGTTAACACAGCCGTTGTCGCCCCCAGGTCTTGCGCCAGTTTCAGGGTTTTCAATATGCGTTCACGCTGTGCTGAAGGCAGACGCTGCAATTGCGGGGTTTCCACGTAGACGGCATGCCATTCTGCACTCATCTGGCTGGCCAGACGTGCGGCACTGCGCACTAAATGGTTCGCATCACCATGTGGCCCTATGCAGGCCAGCAAGGCAGCGTCAGTCTTCCAGATCGTACCTATGGATTTTTCTATGCGATAGGCCTGTACATCGTCCTCAACCCTGTCCGCTGTGCGGCGCAGGGCCAGTTCGCGCAAGGCGATCAGATTACCTTTGCGGAAAAAATTCTTGGCAGCACGTTCTGCCTGCTGCACTTTATAGACACGGCCTGATTTTAGCCTGGCCAGCAATTCGTCGGCTGGGATATCCACCAGCACGACTTCATCGGCTTCATCAAACACCTTGTCGGGAAGGGTCTCATTGACACGTATGCCGGTAATACCGCCAACGACGTCATTCAGGCTTTCGAGATGCTGGACATTCACCGTAGTGTAGACATCGATACCGGCGCTCAGCAATTCATCGACATCTTGCCAGCGTTTGGGATGGCGTGATCCGGCGGCATTGGAATGGGCCAGTTCATCCATCAGTATCAACGGTGGATGACGCTCCAGCGCAGTGTCTATGTCAAATTCACTGAGTATCTTGTCGCGATACGGAATGGCCTTGGGTGGCAAGACTTCGAGACCATCGACCAGGGCTGCGGTTTCATCACGGCCATGGGTTTCTATAACACCAACCAGTACTTGCTGCCCCTCAGCCACCAGTTTGCGCGCGGCAGTCAGCATGGCGTAGGTTTTGCCTACGCCAGCAGATGCGCCGAAATAGATACGCAGCTTGCCACGCGTGGCCCTGCGTTCTTGCTCCTGCACATGGGCAAGCAAGACATCAGGGTCAGGGCGTTGTTCGCTGTTTGTGGCCATATTCGTTTATTTGTAGAGCAGCTTTCGTCTGCAAAGTGCACAGACGAACAGCCTATCTTATTTTTGCAACTTAGTTTCGTCGCTTACTTGGAGAGTTTATCCAGTGCCAGATTCAAAGCCAGCACATTCACCCTGGCCTCACCCAGCAAACCCAGTGCGGGCTGTTGCGCCAGTTGGTCTATGATAGCCTTGACTTGCGACTCTTGCAGCTTACGTTCACGCGCTACCCTCGCAAGCTGGTAATTGGCGGCAGCCAGACTGATTTCCGGGTCGAGGCCGCTGGCAGATGCCGTCACCAGAGCGACAGGGATTTTTGCCGTGTTGCCAGGGTCAGCTGCTTTCAACGCCTCTATGCGGCCTTTGACGGCATCAGTTTGTGCCGCGTTGGTCGGGCCGAGGTTAGAACCGCTGGATCCGCCAGCATTATTCGGCATTGGACCAGTTGCAGATGGCCTGCCCCAGAAATATTTAGGTGATGAGAAAGACTGGCCTATCAGGGAAGAACCCACGGCCTTGCCATCTTGCATGATCAGGCTGCCTTCCGACTGATCGTGAAACAAAACCTTACCCAGTCCTGTCATGGAATAGGGATAAATAACGCCAACGATCAGCGTCAGTCCGGCAAACAAGACAATGGCGGGACGAAAAATTGAATTACCGGCGCCAGCGTTTGTATCAGCGTTTGTATTGGTACTCATGATGATTCCTTATTGAGCAATATAAATTCAGGCCAGATGCAACACAGCCAGGATGACATCAATGAGCTTGATGCCAACAAAAGGCAAGATGATGCCACCCAGGCCATAGATCAGCAGGTTGCGACGCAATAGCAGCGATGCACCGATGGCACGGTATTTCACACCCTTCAAAGCCAACGGGATCAGGAAGACGATGATCAGGGCATTGAAGATCACCGCAGACATGATGGCCGATGATGGGCTGGTCAAGTGCATGATATCCAGCGCCTTGAGCTGTGGATAAGTGGCGACAAAGGCTGCCGGGATAATCGCAAAATACTTGGCGATATCATTCGCAATCGAGAAAGTCGTCAGCGAACCGCGTGTCATCAGCATCTGTTTGCCTATCTCGACGATTTCCAGCAACTTGGTGGGGTTGGAATCCAGGTCCACCATATTACCGGCCTCTTTTGCAGCCTGCGTGCCTGATGCCATGGCTACTGCCACGTCAGCCTGGGCCAGTGCCGGAGCATCATTGGTGCCGTCACCGGTCATGGCAACCAGGCGGCCTTCAGCCTGGTAACTGCGTATCAGCTTGAGCTTGTCTTCTGGCGTGGCTTCGGCCAGGAAGTCATCGACACCGGCTTCAGCAGCAATCGCCGCTGCAGTCAGCTTGTTATCACCGGTAATCATGATGGTCTTGATACCCATGCGGCGTAGCTCGGCAAACCTTTCCTTAATGCCGCCCTTGACAATATCTTTGAGCTCTATCGCGCCCATGACCTTGCCATCATCCACCACCACCAGCGGCGTGCTGCCACGGCGTGAGATGTCATCCACGGTTTTGCTGAGTTCAGCAGGGAAAGGACGACCGAGGGATTCAACAAATTTCTTGACTGAATCTGCTGCACCCTTGCGTATCTGGCGGTTACCTATATCAACACCACTCATGCGGGTCTGGGCAGTGAATTGCACGAAAGTCGCATTCAGGCTGGCCATCTCACGTTCACGCAGATTATATTTTTGCTTGGCGAAGATGACGATGCTGCGGCCTTCTGGTGTTTCATCTGCCAGCGAAGCCAGTTGGGCAGAGTCTGCCAGTTGTGGCAGGGTCACGCCGGGCGCAGGGAAAAAGTCAGACGCCTGGCGATTGCCGAGAGTGATGGTCCCGGTTTTATCCAGCATCAAGACATCAACATCACCAGCTGCCTCAACCGCGCGACCAGACGTGGCGATAACATTCGCCTGCATCATGCGGCTCATGCCAGCCACACCAATGGCAGACAGCAAGCCACCTATGGTGGTGGGAATAAGGCAGACCAGCAAGGCGATCAACACTGTGATGGAGATAGGGGCAGAAGCAAAACCCGCTGCCTTGGCAGCATCGACACTGAACAGCGAGAATGGCAGCAAGGTCACAGTCACCACCAGGAAGATGATGGTCAGGGCCACCAGCAAAATGGTCAGGGCAACTTCATTCGGGGTCTTCTGGCGTTTGGCACCTTCCACCATGGCGATCATGCGGTCGATGAAGGCTTCACCGGGATTGGATGTCACACGCATCACCAGCCAGTCAGACAAGACGCGGGTACCACCAGTGACGGCAGAAAAGTCGCCGCCAGATTCACGTATCACGGGTGCGGACTCACCAGTGATGGCGCTTTCATCAACGGTGGCCACACCTTCGATGACTTCACCATCGATAGGGATGACATCATTGGCTTCCACCAGTACCACATCACCCTTGCGCAAATCATTGGCCTGGGCTGGCAACCAGGTGGTGCCGTGTTTTGGTATGGCCAGTTTCTTGGCCATCACGGTTTGCTTCAATGCGCGCAGCGACGCCGCCTGCGCTTTACTGCGGCCTTCTGCCAGTGCTTCGGCAAAATTGGCGAACAGGACGGTGAACCATAACCAGATGGAAATGGCGAGGATAAAGCCAGGGCTGGCTTCGCCCTGACCCATCAGGGATTGCACGAACAACATGGTCGTGATAATGCTGCCTACATACACGACAAACATCACCGGGCTGCGCAATTGCGTGCGTGGGCTGAGTTTTTTGAATGAATCGATGACAGCAGGCATGATAAGGCTGCTATCAAATAGCGACAAGCGTGGCTTGCCGCTGGCTGTTGTGTCGCCAGCATGTCCAGCGCCAGGTTTGGCGGCTGTATTGACTTTGCTGTCTATCGACTTTTGGACACTGGTACTAGACATTTTAATCCCCTTAAACTACGGGTGAACCTGAATGACTGCGCCTATAGGCAAAGCTGTCATTCAGGTTTCCCAAAATTATTTCGTGATGAGTTGCAGATGTTCAACGACCGGGCCCAAGGCAAGGGCAGGCACATAATTGAGCACACTGATCAACACCACAGTACCAACCAGCAAGGCAATGAACATGGGGCCATGGGTGGGCATGGTGCCAGCATTGGCTTCCAGCCTTTTCTTGCCGGCCAGTGAACCGGCTATCGCCAGCACAGGCACGATCATGGCAAAGCGACCAAACCACATGGCAATTGCCAGCATGATGTTGTAGAAGGGTGTATTCGCACTCAAGCCGGCAAAGGCACTGCCATTGTTGTTGGCGGCTGAAGTAAAGGCATACAGCACTTCAGAAAAACCATGGGCACCTGGGTTCAAAATACCGGCCTTGCCAGCATCCGCCATCACCGCGATGGCTGTACCAGCCAGCACCAATACCGGTGTCACCAGGATGGCGATGGAAGTCATCTTCATCTCAAATGCCTGGATTTTCTTGCCCAGGTATTCCGGTGTACGGCCTATCATCAAGCCCGCGATAAACACGGCCAGTATGGCGAAGATCAGCATGCCATACAGACCACTGCCTACGCCGCCAAACACCACTTCACCAAACTGCATCAGGACGATAGGTACCAGGCCGCCGATAGGCATGAGGGAATCATGCATGGCATTCACCGCACCGCAGGAAGCTGCCGTAGTCACGGCCACAAACAGGCTGGAGGCACTGATGCCAAAACGGGTTTCCTTGCCTTCCATATTGCCACCAGCTTGCAATGCTGAGCTGGTCTGGTCGATATTCAAGGATGCCAGTACCGGGTGAGCCTGCTGTTCTGACATCATGACAGTCAGCGTCATTGCCACAAACAAAACCGTCATCGCCGCCAGCACCGCCCAGCCCTGGCGCATATCACCCACCATGCGGCCAAAAGCAAAGCACAAGGCTGCTGGTATCAGGAAGATGGCGATCATCTGCATGAAATTACTCAGGTAGCTGGGGTTTTCATATGGATGTGCAGAGTTGGCATTGAAAAAGCCGCCACCGTTGGTGCCCAGCAACTTGATGGCTTCTTGCGAAGCAACCGGGCCCATGGGCAGGGTTTGGGTAGTCGTCGTCAGTGTTTCCATGACCGGTGCGCCCTTGTCATCTTTCAAAGCTTGCGCATCAGGCCCCAGCTTGGGCTGGCTATAAGTGACGGGATCAATCAGTTGTACATCTTTATATCCAGAGAAATTCTGGATCACGCCCTGGCCCATGAGGAAGACCGCGAAAATTACCGACAACGGCAACAGGAGGTATAAGGTGGAGCGGGTAATATCAGTCCAGAAATTGCCTATGGATGTGGCGGAATGACGGCTGAAACCGCGTATCAGCGCAAACACCACGGCAATACCGGTCGCCGCAGAAAAGAAGTTTTGCCCGGCCAGCACCAGCATCTGGGTCAGATAGCTCATGGTAGCTTCACCAGTATAGCCTTGCCAGTTGGTATTGCTGACGAAACTGACGGCAGTATTGAATGAAGAATCCATACTGACATTGCCCAAAACCTGGGGATTCAAGGGCAACCAGACTTGCAATCGCTGTACCGCATAGACAGCCAGTGCACCCAGGGTATTAAAAATCAACAGTGCAACGGCATATTGCTTCCAGCCCATGCCTGCTTCAGTTTTAACACCTGCCATGCGGTACAAGCCTTTTTCCAGCCACCTGAGCCAAGACATGCCAGGCACCTTTGCCTTGTCATCAGCGATTTTGGCGATGTAACTCCCCAAAGGGTATGACAAAAACAAAAGTGCAGCCAAAAACAATACCAATAAAACAATTGCTTGCGTAGTCATCACAGCTCCTCAGCTTTCAATAAAGCCACGATCAAATAGACGAACAAGGCGGCCGATACGACGGTGCCGAGGATATAGAACGCGTTCATACTTTTGCTCCTAATTTGTCGCAGGCCTGTGCAAGCGCCCAAACCAGCAAGAAAGAAAAACCTATTCCGCCGACATATGCAATTTCCATCAAATATTCCATGTGCTTTCCCTCCCATTTTTCACACTGCAAGCATAGCCAGAAGCATGTAAAAATTTTGTAAAGACTTGAGTGGGGGTAGTAAAGAAGGTGTAAAAATAAGTGCCAATGCCAAATTTACAATTTTAAAAATCGACAATAAACTGTGAGCGATTTGAAGGGGACGCTACATTCGAAATTACTACCCTTGCACAAAAGCAATGCTTGCTCACTATCCACAAAAATATTAGGCAGCTGCATTACCAGCTATTACTAAAGTTATCAACAATTAACGAACGTTTATCATTCTTTGCGGCATAATTGAGATGGATCAAACTGGTCGCCTCCATGCAAACGTTTCAGCAATTTCCTATTTCAAGAAATTTCCGGCAAGAACTTCAAGCGGGACATTTTCTATTGATCATGCTGGCCTACTTTGGTGCTGGCCGCATAGGTTTGTCCATCCCCTATGTCAATCCCAATGTCAGCCTGATCTGGTTGCCAACCGGCATCGCCATCACAGGCTTGCTCCGCTATGGCAAGCTGGCTGCAGTTGCCGTATTTATAGCGGCATGGCTGCTGGAAATGTCGGCGGGCTTTAGCGTGCTGGTCGCTGGCAGCCTGGCGGTGGGTAATACCCTCGGGCCTGTGCTCAGTAAATGGCTATTGCGCAAGCAGGGTTTCAGGCGCGATTTTTCCAGGCGGCGCGATGTCATCGGCTTTGGCATGGCGGTCATGCTGGGTATGTGTATCTCGGCAACGGGTGGCACACTGACACTCTGGCTGCATGGCCTGAACACGGATCTGGCGGCAGTCTGGTTCACCTGGTGGGCAGGCGATACGGTAGGTGCCTTGCTGGCCGCTCCCTTGCTGTTGTCTTTTTCATTCAAGTCCCTGACTGGTTTGTCCAAACGCAGGAAAGAGATTTTTGGTTTCCTGCTGGTGTTTGCACTGGCCAACTGGCTGATTTTTGCGTCCCCCTATAGCCATCTGCACCTGACTTTCATCATGGTGGGCATCATGATCTGGGCAGCCATGCGCTTTGGCATTACCGGCGCCTCCTGTGCGGTGTTGACCACCTCTTTATTCTCGGCCTGGACGACTTCCCACAGCATGGGGCCGTTTTATGACGGTGGCCAGGCCAACCTGCTGATACTCTGGGCCTATATGACGACCATGGTGCTGATCACCCTGATCATCACTGCCCTGCAGTCAGAAAGCATAGATGCCACCCGGCAGATACAGGAAGCCTACCAGCGCATCAATAAAGTCGCTTCACGTCTGCCCGGCCTGGTCATGCAATACCGCATACGGCCTGATCATAGTGCTTCCATCCCCTTTGCCAGTGATGCAATCGTGCAGATGTTTGAAGTCACGCATGAAGAAGTCAGGGATGATGCCCTGCATTTGTTTGCCCGCATAGATCCGCGTGATATAGAAAAGGGCACTGAGCTGATACGCGATGCCATGCGCAATCTGGCCCCCTGGCAAAGTGAATTCCGCATGCATCGCAAGGATGGCACGGTGCGCTGGCTGTATCTCGATGGCTTGCCTGAGCCAGAACCCGACGGCTCCATGCTATGGCATTGTTTCATTACCGACATCACTGAACGCAAACAGGAAGAACAGGATTTGCGCATCGCTGCATGCACCTTTGAATCGCAGGAAGGTATCTTTGTCACGGATGCCAACTGGGTCATGTTGAGGCTGAACCAGGCCTTTACCCGCATATCTGGCTATACCGCAGAAGACTTGATAGGCAAGCGCCCACCTCTACATAAAACCCGGCAGCAGGACAGGGATTTTTTTGAGCACATCAATATCTCGCTGAAAGAACACCGTTTCTGGCATGGCGAATTGTGGAGCCGTCGCAAGAATGGCGAGATTTATCCACAAATGGTGACGCTGACGGCGATTACCGATAGCCGCGGCGAAGTCAGCAATTACATAGGTTCTTTCAATGATATCAGCCGCCATAAAGGTTATGAAGCCGAGATACGTAATCTTGCCTTCTATGATCCGCTGACGCAATTACCGAACCGCCGTTTGTTGATGGACAGGTTGCAGCATCTGATTTCCATCAGTAACCGCAATGAAACCCATAGCGCCATCCTGTTTATCGACCTCGATAATTTCAAGACCCTCAACGATACCCGCGGTCATGATGCCGGTGATCTGCTGTTGATAGAAACTGCCAGCCGCCTGCAAACCTGCGTGCGTGACAGTGATACCGTCGCACGTCTCGGTGGCGATGAATTTGTCGTGGTGCTCGAAGAACTGAGCATAGAAAAAGAAGATGCCCTGCGCCAGGCAGACCGCATCGCCGAGAAGATACGCCAGTTACTCAGCCAGCCTTATATGATCACTGACTTTGAACATCATGGATCAAGCAGCATCGGTGTTTGCCTTTTCCAGGGTGGCGATATCACAGTCAAGGATCTATTCAAGCGTGCTGATACAGCCATGTATGAGGCCAAGACCGCTGGCCGCAATGCGGTGCGCTTTTTTGATCCGGCCATGCAGGCGATACTGGTGGTGCGCATGTTACTGGAATCGAATTTACGCGTGGCGCTGGCGAATAATCAATTCCAGCTGTATTACCAGGTGCAGGTCAATTCTGAAGGCAAGCTCATCGGTGCAGAAGCTCTGTTGCGCTGGATACATCCCGACCGTGGTTTCATTTCACCAGCAGACTTTATCCCGCTGGCAGAAGAAACCGGCCTCATCATCCCTATAGGTTTATGGGTATTGGAAACTGCCTGCGCCCAAATCAAGCAATGGGAAAGCAGCAAAGAGACCCGTCACCTGACGCTGGCCGTGAATGTCAGTGCCAAGCAATTCCAGCAAGTGGATTTTGTTGAAACCCTCAGTGAAATAATCCACAGACACAAGATTGATGCTACCCGTCTGAAAATAGAATTAACCGAAAGCACTGTGCTCGATAATGTCGACGCTACCACCGAGAAAATGCATGAATTGAAAAAGCTGGGCATTGCTTTTTCCATGGATGATTTTGGCACTGGTTATTCTTCACTGGCCTACTTGCAGCGTTTACCGTTGAACCAGTTGAAGATAGACCAGTCTTTTGTGCGTGACCTCAGCCATGATGAAAACGATGCGACCATCGTCCGTGCCATCATTTCACTGGGTGTTAACCTTGGTTTGAATGTGATCGCCGAAGGGGTGGAAACCAGCGCCCAGCGGGCGTTTCTGATTGCGCATAATTGCTACGCCTTCCAGGGTTATTACTTTTCCAAACCCTTACCGCTGGAAGGCTTTTTGGCACTCTTGAAACCGCCGGAATCAGATGAGATTTAAGAGTCGCACATCGAGCTTGCCGTCCAGCATGGGCGGACACCAAAAATAACTGCCAGTCTGCGGCACAGTAAACTGGAACAAGGCATCGACGATGCCATCTTCAGCACCTGACATGCGTTTCAACTGCACTTCAAACGGGTAGAAGGAATTGGCAAAGGCGACAAAATACAGGCCTGCCTTGTCCAGCGCAGACCAGGGCATGGAACGCCTGAGCATGAAGGCTTCAGGCGTGAAATCTTCTTGCGCAGTACGCTTGACATGGGCTGATTCTGGCGCATCTTCGAGTTCTTCATTATCGCTACGGCGACGGCCCACGGCATTGTCCTGATCTGCGCGTGTCATGGCATCAAAGCGATCAAACTTGTGCAGCCATTGCTGGATGGCGACAAAGCTCGAACCCGCCAGGCCAGGCGTGTCACCCGCAACAAAAGCAGCAGCGATGGCTGCATCGTCATGTGGATTCTCGGTGCCATCTTCATAACCGCTGAGGTCGCGACCTTCCTTGTATTTGAAAGCATCAACCTGCTGCTGCACTTCAAATGCGGGTGCCAGTAAAGGCAGGAGCTGATGCAATTGACGCACCAGATCACCTCGTTCATGCTGGCGTAACCAGCACCACAATGCTGCCGGTGTCGCAGGCAAGCGCATGCGGCTGCCTTCTACGCCATGGAATTCTTTCATGCCTGCGATCTCGCTGCCCAGCAACTGCAAGAGGCTGGCACCGAAACCGATGACCAGATTCTGGCCATCAGTCTTGTCTGCAAGATCGCGTACTACTTTCCTGGCGGTAGCTGCATCAGTACCAGCCTTGATATTCAGACTGAGATAAACGGCATGAGCAGGAACTACCTGCAATATGCCTTCCTGGAATAACTTCATGTACTGCTCCACTATTTTGAATTGATCGAATTGCGACAAACTTGTTTTGATAAGCATAACGCATCTTGCTGAAAGTTTGATTGCTCGCTACAATCAAACGCGAGGCAAATCGCTTCAACGTCGCTCGGACGGTTCCGGGCGCCCGTTCTTGCAGTCTTATGGACTACAAGGGCTACGTACAATTCAGATCATGACAAATACAACTACTCCGCCGGGCCGGGGTTCTGCTGTTGAAGGCTCATCTACGCCTGCAACAAAGTTCTCTTTCGCTCGTATCAACCGCCTGCCCCCTTACGTATTCAATATCACTGCCGAGCTGAAGATGGCTGCGCGCCGTCGTGGCGAAGACATCATTGATATGTCCATGGGTAATCCCGATGGCGCAACACCTGCGCACATCGTAGAAAAACTGGTCGAAGTTGCTCAGCGCCCTGACACCCACGGTTATTCTGCCTCCAAGGGCATCCCCCGTTTACGCCGCGCAATTGCGCACTGGTACAAGAGCCGCTATGAGGTAGACCTGAACCCTGATTCAGAAACCATCGTCACCATAGGCTCGAAAGAAGGTCTGGCGCATCTGATGCTGGCGACGCTGGACAAAGGCGACACCGTGCTGGTGCCCAATCCAAGCTACCCTATACACATCTATGGCGCAGTGATCGCCGGTGCCGATATACGTTCGATACGCATGAGCCCGGGCGTGGATTTTTTTGCCGAGCTGGAAAGGGCGATACGCGAAACCTACCCTAAACCGAAGATGATGATCTTTGGCTTTCCGTCGAACCCTACCGCACAATGCGTGGAGCTGGAATTTTTCGAGCGTGTGGTCAAGCTGGCGAAAGAACACAATATCCTGGTGGTGCATGATCTGGCTTATGCCGACATCACCTATGATGGCTGGAAAGCCCCATCCATCATGCAGGTACCGGGTGCACGTGATGTCGCCGTAGAATTTTTCACGCTGTCTAAAAGCTATAACATGGCGGGCTGGCGCATAGGTTTCATGGTGGGTAACAAGGAGCTGGTGGCAGCTTTGGCACGCATCAAGAGTTATCACGACTATGGCAGTTTCACGCCCGTGCAAGTGGCAGCGATTGCTGCGCTGGAAGGCGACCAGACTTGTGTCAATGAGATACGTGACCAATACCAGCGCCGCCGTGATGTGCTCGTCAAGGGCTTGCATGAGCTGGGCTGGATGGTTGAAAAACCAAAAGCATCAATGTATATCTGGGCACACATCCCTGAGCATTATCGCCACCTGGGTTCGCTGGAATTTGCCAAGCAGATGCTGGAAAAAGCCAAACTCTGCGTCTCACCCGGCATAGGCTTTGGTGAATATGGCGATGAATATGTGCGCTTTGCATTAATTGAAAATGAGTCGCGCATACGCCAGGCTCTGCGTGGCCTGAAGACCATGTTCAAGGATGATGGAGTGGCGAAATAAGCGCGATCACTATTACTGTCTTGCGTGACTTGTTGTCACCCTGGGGAGAATTGCGCCCGCAAGTGGCAAGTGATTGGCAGGGTGAAGTAGCCCTGCCTGCGGTTCTTGCGAGCTTCTATGAAAAGCTAGGCCCCTGGGGTGAGGTGCATGAAAAACATGGCCCTATGGGTTTAAGTATAGCTGCGGGTGGCAACCCCGTTGATATTCCCACATTGAAGGATTTATGGTCGCGCCAGGCTTGCTATCGCTGGCATGGTAATACCGGTGAGCGCCTGCCCGAGTGGCAGGATCACTGGCTGGTGGTGGCGACAGAGGGCAGTAATCCATTCATGCTCGATACTATCTCAGGGCAAGTGTATTTTGCGCTGGCTGGCGGCAAGCCTGATTTCCAGTTATTCGCACCAGACTTGCTGACAGCTTTTGCCGCCATCGCCTGCGTCGCGAATACCATGCGAGAACTGGATGAACAGGCTTTTGATGAGACCTATGAATTGACAGTTGCTGCCCGTGCGCAAGTCACTCAGAATCTGGATAAACTACTTGCGGGCAGTGCAGATGCCAGTCAAATGCTGGCGGCCTGGCGCTGGTATTGCTGATAAGGCAGATATCAACGTATCCCCCAATACTGTTCTATCATCTGATATCCACGTGCATCATATTTTTTCAGGCCTGCTTTGTCGTAAGGATAGTAGGTACTGCCCATGAAGTACATGGCCGTCAGCTCGGCAAAATACTCTCTTTCATTAGTCAGTGCATAGGCAGAGTCCAGCATCTTGCCCTGATAGGTTTCCACATTTTTATACAGGCCAGCGAGCTTTGCTGCCTGGAAGGCATCTGTCACTTCAGGATGTTTCACTGGCCAGTCGCGCAGGTGCCATGTGTGGCCTATCTCGTGGCTCAGGGTTTTCTTAGTCCACAGCTCATCGAGTGACATCAGATTTGTTGCGCTGTAAATAATGACAGCATCCTTCCAGGCGGGATCGTACAAAGGCAACCTGAGTGGATCGACCTGTTTTACAGCACGCATGCCTGATTTCTCTCCTCCCTTGGGAGATTTCTCACCCCACATCAGGTAAAAATTGAGCGACTTGACATGCGGGTGTGACGCCACGGGTAATTTGCCTAAAATCTCGGTCAGTGCCTGCTGCAACTTGTTGCTGGCTGCAGCGGTGAGTTTGGGATCGGCAGCCGCCATATCCTGTTCGACTAGTATCTTCCAATCACCAGGGATGGTTTGGTAGCTACGGCGGGGCGAGCTAAAGTTTGCCTTGCCCGTAGTAGCAGACTCATGCCCCTGAAATTTTTGCACCTGCCCTGCACATTTTGCGGCGCTGTCGGTATAAATGGTTTTGCCATTCTCATCCGTACAGCGTAAGGCCTCTGCTGCAGATGCAGGAAACTGAGTGATTGCCAGGCACAAAAATATGCCGCTTAAGCTGGGTGAAAGATGACTTGATTTATTGTGATGCATGGGGAAAAATTAGTAATAAAATCTTGCTGATATCAGCGCAGGCCCCAGAGCTCTTCAACCATACGGTAACCTATGGGATCATATTTTTTCAGGTCTTCCCTGGTGAAAGGGAAATAAGTGCCACCGACGAAATAGGCGGCAGATAACTCGGCAAAGTATTCATGCTCATTTTTGAGTGCATAGGCGCGATCGACGCTGCCACCTTTAATACTTTCTACATTTTTGTATAAGCCTGCACGCTTTGCTGCCTCCAGGGCATCGATCATTTGCCTGTTTTTCTTTGGCCAGTCGCGCTGATGCCAGGTATGCGCTATCTCATGAGCCAGGGAATGTCTTATATTCACATCACCCCTGGCCATGAAATTGTCTGCGCTGTAAATCACGATAGCATTTTTCCATGCAGGGTCATACATGGGCGAGCGCAGAGGATCGACAAACAATATCGCTTCCATGTAATGTCCGTATCCTTTTTTCCCTCCCTTGGGTGAACGCGGGCCCCACATCAGATAAAAATTACGACCTTTGACATGCTGGTGTGATGCGGTGGGCAATTTTTCCAGAATCGCCGTCAACATCTGTTGTAGCCTGCTGCTTGCCGCAGCAGTGAGCTTGGGATCTGCCGCCGCCATGTCCTGCTCAACCATGATGTTCCATTCGCCAGGTATGCGGTGATAGGTCCGTGGCGGTGAACTGTAATTCGCCAGCCCTGAAGTGACAGAATCATGTATTTCATGCTTTTGCGTCTGCCCCACACAATTCGCAGTATTGTCGGTGTAGATGGTTTTGCCATTTACATCCTTGCAACTCAGTATATCGGCTGACCATGCGGGTGCTGGGCAAAATGCCAAGAGTAGCAGTGTGGCTGAGAGCTTACTTTTTATGCGGGAAAGAACGTGGAGCGAGGGCATGCTGGCATGAGAGAAAATTGCAGTGCAACACTATACGCCAGAAAACCCCTGGTAATTAATTTGTGCAGGAAAACCGCTTCAGGTCCGTCAACCTAAATGACAATCTGACAGTAGATTGTTTTCAAGCTACTGCCAGATTGCGTCTGTAACTCATCCCTCCAAATTCTCATGATGCGCAATCAAACCCCGCTTCCAGTAAGCCGCTACCCGCATGGCTGTACCAGCATGGCCTTTTTCTTCTGCCAGTATGCGGCGTGTCGCTGCCATGGTCATAGCTTCACCGGCACACCAGGCATAACCATCACCCGCGGGCAAAGGCAGGGCGCGCAGGGTGTCAAGGAACTCTTGTGCGCTATCTACCCAGACTATGCTGATATCTGCCGCGCTGCTTAATTCGCGGCGCTCGGCTGGTGGCACTTGCAGGATGACGATGGCGCGCACACCGGCTGGCAATTCTTCCAGGCGTCTGGATATCGCTGGCAAGGCAGTTTCATCACCGGCCAGCAAATGCCATTCATAATCAACCGGGATGACCAGAGAGCCGCGCGGCCCGGCGACGGTCACGCCATGGCCAACATCTGCCTGGCTGGCCCAGGCGGCAGCAGGGCCATCTCCGTGTATGGAAAATTCCAGCACCAGTTCACCTTTGGCGGCATTGTAATGTCTGGGCGTGTAATCGCGCATGACGACATTATCGCTGTCAGCGCCCAGTATCAGTTTAAGGTGATCATCAAAGGAGGCACTGATAAAGCCCGGCAGGTCAGCACCACCCAGGGTAATACGGCGGAAGTGTGGGGTAGGGCTTTCTACGCGGATAACTTGCAAGTTACGGCGCTTGATTTCATGGCGTATGCGTTGTACGCGGCTGGTTTCAGAGGCTATACTCATTTATTCACCCATCAAATTAGTTGACAATATCTACTATAATGCGCAAAACAAATGACAATGTCAACCATTCTCAAGAAAATAATGAGGATGGGGTGCTGGACCTCATCCATACGGTCATGCATCAATACCGTTCCATGCAATACCAGGCCCTGCGCGATGGCCCGCATGACATCACCCATATGGAAGGCAAGGTATTGGGCTTTTTTGGTCACCACCCCGGTGCTACCCAGAGTGACCTGGCCAAGCACAGTGGCCGCGACAAGGCGCAACTGGCGAGGCTCATCAAGGGCTTGCGTGACCAGGGATTGCTTCATGCGGTTGCCGATGAAAGCGACAAGCGCAATGTCAGGCTGACTTTGACTACGGATGGGCAAAGCGTATTGACAACATTACGCCAGCAAGCCAAACGCCTGAATACCCTGGCATTGCAGGCGATGGATAGCCAGGAACAACAGCAATTACTGCAACTCTTGCAAAGAGTTAAAGTGAATCTGGATAACGGTACGTAAAGAATTTTTCGCTAAAAAATTACCAAATCATGAGTAAATACTGGAGTGAAGTTGTCCACAAGCTGAGCCCTTATACACCTGGTGAGCAGCCAAAAATGGCCAGGCTCATCAAGCTCAATACCAATGAAAACCCATACCCGCCTTCACCCCGTGTGCTGGCGGCGATACAGCAAGCCACCAATGCTGATTTGCGTCTCTATCCTGATCCCGGTTCAGATCATTTGCGTAGCGTCATCGCCAATTATCATGGCTTGCAGGCAGACCAGGTTTTTGTCGGCAACAGCTCGGATGAAGTGCTGGCCCATGTGTTCCAGGCCTTGCTCAAACATCAGCAGCCCTTGCTCTTCCCTGACATCAGTTACAGCTTTTATCCCGTGTATTGCGGCTTGTATGAAATCGCTCACCGCAGCGTGCCACTGGATGCCCGATTTCAACTGAATGTAGAAGATTATCTGCAAGAAAATGGCGGGATTATTTTCGCCAATCCCAATGCGCCAACTGGCTGTGCCGTGTCGCTGGAAAAAATCGAATTCCTGTTGCAACACAATCGCGACAGCGTCGTTGTCATTGATGAAGCCTATGTTGATTTTGGTGGCGAGACGGCGATTGCGCTGATAGACCGCCACCCCAATTTGCTGGTGGTGCACACGCTGTCGAAATCCCGCTCACTGGCTGGTTTGCGGGTAGGTTTCGCAGCAGGACATGCAGATTTGATTGCAGGTTTGAACCGGGTCAAAAACAGTTTCAATGCTTACCCGCTGGACAGGCTGGCAGTGGCTGGCGCGATTGCTGCATTTGAAGACCAGGATTATTTTTTGCAGACTTGCCAGGCAGTGATGGCGACACGAGAAAGACTGGTGGCAACTATGCAGGAACTGGATTTTGAAGTCTTGCCATCGGCGACGAATTTCATCTTCGCCCGTCATCCCGCTTTTGCGGCAGAAGAAATTGCCCTGGGTTTGCGAGAATCCGGCATTATCGTGCGCCATTTCAAGTTGCCGCGCATCAGTGAATTCTTGCGGATTTCCATAGGCACAGATGATGAAAGTACTGTGCTGCTTGCGGCATTAAAACTATTGGTAAAACGAGGCTGAAAAGTGCTTACTCAGGCCACCTGGATAACACCAGTTCTTCTATATTATTCGGGTCATTCAGTTTCTTTTTGGCCTCTGCCCAGTCGGCAGGGGCGGGCACAGGTTTTTTGGTATGCACGGCAGTGTCTATCGCCATCTTCATGCCAAATACCAGGATGCCAGTTTCTACATTGACAGGCTGGATTTTTTTGACGATTTCATAAATCTGGTTATCGTAATATTCATGCACGGCGGGCGACATGTCCAGCCAGCAGGTGACTTCACCATCCGAGCGTATCGCCACTACCAGATAACCTGAGCTTTCTGGCAATTTGACTTTTTTCAAAGCCCGGTAAATCTGTGTTTGCAATGTCCGCGTATAGCGGCCAAAGGTATCGACATTGATGCCTTTTTTTTCCAGCTCGGCTTGCGACTGGAAAAAATAGATGGAATCAAAACGCGTTTCTGCTGCCTGCGTCAGGGTGGAAATACACAGCAATAATGTCGCCAGCAGCAGTTTCATGGTGGTCTCAATTCGTCTCTATTAGCCTTACCCGGTCTTAGCGGATTTTACTTCGGGTTTACTTATTCACGAATACGCCAGCTTCACGGTTCTTTTGTACGTCATTCCAGGGAAAAACCTTGCCATTCATGGCGACGTGTACACCGGCTGGCAAGAGTTGCGCAGCGCTGCAGGCAAAACCCAGATTGAAGAAGGCATCAGAATTAGCGATTTCGTAAGGGATCATGGCACCAGTGAACACGATGGTCTTGCCCAGGTTGGCCGCACCCAGGACCTCTGCCGTTTCACGCATGGTGTCGGTGCCGTGGATGATGACGATGGCTTTTTCTGCCGATTGCTGGCATGCCTGCAAGACGGTATTGCGGTGGCTGTCGTTCATGTCCAGTGAATCTACCAGCATGCAGACTTCCAGCTCTACCGGTATCGTCAGACGCGCACGTTTCAGCACTTCAGGCAGGTGGCTGTCAGCAAAGCTGAGCTTGCCTGCCAGTTCGTCATAATGTTTATCAAAAGTGCCGCCAGTGGCGATGATGCGCAAAGTCATGGTCTAGTCTCGGTAGATGGAGGATTTCAAAAATTTTAGATTGGACACATTGTAACGCGCATAGGGGGCCAGTGAAAACTGCTACACTAAGCTGTTGCATTTCATCGCACACAGCTTGTTGATACATCCCGGATACACCAGAGATATATGAAACCGATAGCCCCCGGAACCGTTATTTTTCACCGCCATCGTGGCTATGGCGTACTGACTGCCGTGAACCTGCTGAGTGGCTGGGTGGCGGCGCGCTTTGGTGATGAAAAACGTACCCTGGATTTGAACTTATCCACAGATGAAGTCCAGCATGCCGATGGTGAACCCATACTGTTCCGCCGCACCCCACCAGAACGCATGCCGCATGCGCGTTTGATGGCCATGGTCAGGGACTTGCATGCTGCCGGTTATCAAAAACTCTATCTGTATAGCTGGCCCAAGGCTTCTGGCTTGCACTGGCGCTGGCAGTTATTCACAGGCCCGCGCAACTGGATGCAAAGACCCTGGCGTGAAGGCTGGTATGGATCAGGTGCCGATTACAATTTCAACCCTGTCATGGGTTGGGGCGATGCCCCAGGTGCCAGCACGGCCCAGCTAATAGAGGCACTGGCCCGCTTTGATCCCGCTGGCCTGGCAAATGCACTGGGTCAGGATGAAGATCACACTGCCTGGTTTGCGGCGGTTTGCGATGCCTTGCTGCCAAATTATGCCTATAGCCTGGGGGCAGATACCCCGGAGCAGCCTCTGCCTCTCTACCTGCCCGTGATCGCCGTGCGGCAGCGCCTGCCAGACTGGCAAGGTGAAGGCCTGGCCTACCCACCCGGCTGGGAAAAAACCTGGAGCCCCGACAGCCTGCATCGCCGCCAGCAACAGCGCGCAATGGTCAGGCATGATGTCATCCCGACTAGCTGGAGTTTGCCGCTGGAATTTTAAGTTTAAATTCAGGCAATGAGTTCAGCTTATTTTTTTGGAAAGATGGTGACAACTCAGGTCGAAGCCATTATTCAGGTACAGCCTGTGTGCATCATGCCTTTGATAGCCGGTATCGAGGTGCAATTCATTGCAGTTCAAGATCTTTGCCTGCAATTTTACCCAGTCCATTAAAGCTGACCCCAAACCTGCATTTTTCTTTTGCGGGTGGGTGATCAAGTCATCAAGATAAAGTATCTTGCCCCATGCCAGATAATGCTGCACACGATAACCGGCAGCAGCGACTACCTCGCCATCCGTATAGATGCAGGCGATGGTATAGCCTTCAGCCACCTGGGTTTGTACCCGACTGATGAATTCTTCCTCATCCAGGTGTGGCCGCAAGTAGCTAAATACGGTGTAGCACTGACGTATATTTTCTACATGGCTGGTATCAACTATGCTCACTTCGTATTTCATGTCCATGCCATTCCATCCTTATTTCACGAGCCCAGCGATTCCCACAGATTATCCCAGTCATTCGGCTGGAAACTGCCTTCTCGCTTCAAGACCAACTGGCCTTTAGGATTAATCACAAAATGCGTGGGCTGGCTGACGATAGTACCGAAATTGTCCTTATAACCCGGTGTATTGCGCCAGATGATGGGAAAACGTTGCTCTACAGGCACAGCAAGATTGATCAGTTGCACATAAGAATCAAAATCTTTCTTGTCTGCATCAATATTGATCGCCAGCAAGACAAAATTGCGCTTCATATTGCGGTCATAAAAATCACGCATGAGCTTCAAGTCACGCGCACAGAGATTACAACCCGCCGTAAAAAAGCTGACCAGCAAGGTCTTGCCTGCGTAATCGCTGAGCGCAATTTTCTTGCCATTCAGCTCAGCCCCCTGAAAACTCATCTGCTGATTATCTTTATTTGCCTGTGCCGAAGCGGAAAAACTGGCCGCTGCCAGCATTGCTGCTGTGATGACACTGAGTAATTTTTTCTTGTTCACGATGAGAACTTTCTATAAATGTATTTACTTATGCATGAATAATACGACAGATATAAATTGGTCGGGGGGCGTAGCGATAAGCTTACGGAATTTTATGTTGAACTACCGAACCTGTCTCTAAAAAACCCGGGTGTGGTGCCCAGGTGTTTGATAAAACTGCGGTGCAGGGTATCGAGACTGTTATAGCCGGAACGGTCAGCGATACGGGCCAGTGGCCAATCTGTAGTGAGCAACAAATTCTTGGCAAATTCCAGACGGGCAGTGTCGACGAAACGTCCTGCAGTGGTGCCTGTTTCTTGTTGAAAAACACGCGAAAAAGTGCGTTCGCTCATGTGTACACGCGCTGCCAGCGTGGCGCTACGCAAATCGCCAACCGGGTTGGCCAAAATGTCACTAAGTAATTGTTGCAAGCGTGGCGCCGCAAGGGATTGATTTTTCAGGGTAGTGCTGTATTGCGATTGTCCGCCAGCACGGCGCATGTACAGCACGAGTTCACGTGCTACCGCCAGGCTTGAGGCCGGGCCAACATCAGTTTCCACAAGTGACAGGCACAGGTCTATGCCTGCAGTGACTCCTGCCGAAGTATAGATGGGGCCGTCCGCGGTAAAGATTGCATCAGCATCGAGCTTCACATCAGGAAAGAGCTTTTGCAATAGCGCACAACTATTCCAGTGTGTAGTAGCGCGACGGCCATTGAGCAGACCGGCAGCAGCCAGTACCAGCGCACCTATGCAGACGCTGGCAATACGGCGGGTATCTTTACTGCGCGCTTGCAACCAGGGCAGCAGGATATTCTCTCCCGCAGCTTCGCGCATGGCAGCCTCACTACCACCGGTGATGAAGATGGTATCAATCTCTGGTGGCAAATCCCTGAGTGCGCATACCCCATGTATTTCCAGCCCGGCGTGGGTGGTGATACTGCCACCATGCGGGCTGGCGACTATCAGGCGATAGGTGGGCATGCCTGACTGCTTGTGCTGATTGGCCACGGCAAACACTTCCATGGGGCCAGACAGGTCCAGGCTTTGCACGCCATTAAGGGTGACAAAGACAATGACAAGTGATTTTTTATGCATGGCAGAATCTGCGACAAAATTGGCACTGCGGCCAAGATGTTGATGATTATAGTGTGCCTGTGGATAAACCCCCGGTGTACTGATGAAAACAAAAATCCTGCTCTTCCTGTTCCTGACCTTGAGCCTTTCCCTGGCCAGTGCTGATACCTTGCCCACGCCTTTACCTGACTATCAGCCACGTTTTGGCCGCACACAGCCTGTCGTCGCCGTGGTCGCCGATAATGAAATGACCGAGCTCACCGACTTTGTCGTGCCCTATGCCGTACTCAAGGCTAGCGGTGCGGCGCAAGTCTTGTCAGTGGCAACTGGTAGCGGCGTGGTCCATCTCTACCCTGCACTCAAAATGCAGGCAGAAACGACGATGGCAGAATTTGACCAGACTTATCCACAGGGTGCGGATTATGTCATCGTCCCGGCCCTGCACAATGTTCAGGCAGCGATACTGCAAAACTGGGTCAGGGCGCAAGCTGCCAAAGGTGCCATCATCGTTGGTATCTGTGATGGTGTCTGGGTATTGGCGCACGCGGGTTTGCTGGAACAGCGCCGCGCTGTGGGTTTCTGGTATTCCATGGATAGTTTGCAAAAGCAATTCCCAAACACGACCTGGGTGCGTAATCAACGCTACCTGGCCGATGGCAAGATCATCACCACAACCGGGGTAACGGCATCCCTGCCAGTATCACTGGCCCTGGTCGCTTCTATCGCTGGTCATGAGAGTGCTACGGCCCTGGCCAATGAGCTGGGGATAAGTAATTACTTATCCACACATGACAGCCAGCAATTCAACATGAGTCTTGCCCATGTCACCACCATCGCAGGTAACTGGCTGCGTTTCTGGTCACATGAGGAAATCGCCTTGCCACTGAGCACAGGTGTGAACGATATCGCCCTGGCCCTGTACGCCGATGCCTGGTCGCGCACCTACCGCTCGCAAGTAAAAACCTATGCGGACAGCATGCAGGCAGTACAGAGCCGCTATGGCCTGCAACTGCTGCCCGACGCGGTTGCAGATGCTCCCGTTTTAGAAAAGCTGAAAAGAGAGCACCACTGGCTTACCGACATCGCACCGGCACTGGCCATGGATAAGGCCTTGCAAGAGATAGGCAAGGCGTATGGGCAAGCGACCAGGGCATTGGTCAGTACCTTTATGGAATACCCGCAATAGAGGGACCTGAAACCAAGTGATTAGATTTTGGTCAAGTAGTACTATGCTGATGCGAAAGGGTATCCATGGCTACTTACAAACTCAAATTACTGCTTACGCTGCTGACGGCTATTACCTTGACTGGCCATGCAGCCACAATTTTCCCGGGTGTTGAATGGGAAAGCGTTGCCGCGACCAGTGCAACATGCAAACAAGGCCAGACCGAGCTGGATAACTACCTGCAAAAGCAGGCCACCACAGCCCTGCTCGCCATCAAAGATGGCCGCATCCTGTATAGCTATGGTCGTACCGAAGTGCCAGGCATCATAGAGTCACAGCGCAAAAGCATCTTGTCCATGCTGTATGGCAAGTACGTCGCCGATGGCACGGTCAATCTTGAACAGACCCTGGAGGCCGCAAATATCGATGATGTCGGTGGCCTATTGCCCACAGAAAAACAGGCCAGAGTGCGCGACTTGCTAACCGCACGCTCAGGTGTTTTCCACGCCGCAGCCAATAGCGGTGATGATCTGGCAAATGCCCCTGCACGTGGCGCACACGCACCGGGCAGCTACTTTTTATATAACAACTGGGATTTCAATGCAGCAGGAACCGTATTGGAAAATGCTACCCAAAAAAGCATCTATCAATTGTTTGACGAAGACATCGCCCAAAGCCTGCAATTACAGGACTACAATCTCAGCGCCCAAAAGAAATTTGGCGACAGCAGCAAATCCAAGCATCTGCCTTATCATTTTCTTTTATCCACCAGGGACATGGCACGCATAGGTTTGCTGGTCCTGCATGAAGGCAGCTGGAATGGCAGACAGTTGATACCAGCCGACTGGATACGCCTGAGCACCAGCATCTACACGCCATCATCCGACATGCACCCAGCCAGCACGGCAGCACGTCGCGTTGCGTATGGCTATATGTGGTGGGTGCTCGAAGAACCCGACGATTCGCCGCTGCAAGGCGCTTACATGGCCTGGGGGTTGCATGGGCAATACTTGCTGATTATCCCCAGGCTGGATATGGTGATCGCCCATCAGCGCCGTGTGCCTGTGAATGGGAAATGGGATGTAAAAACAGTGGATAAGAATGCTTTTATTCACATGGCGAAATTGCTGGTGCAGAGTTGTTCGTGAAATGAATTAATGTGAGCCTGATATGAGCTTGACCCTTGAACCTTGCACACCCGATGATGCCGCGCATCTGGCTGAACTGCGCGTTCTCGCCATGCGTCCCAGTCTTGAACGCATCGGTCGCTTTGATAAGGAAAGAGCGCGGCAACGGCTTCTGGTAAATTTCGCAGCGGAATACACCAGGCTTATCAAGCAGGATGGATTACTTGCTGGTTTTCTGTTGCTGCGTCCACAGGACCACGATCTCTTGCTTGACCATTTTTACCTGCATCCGGATTTCCAACAACGTGGCCTTGGCAGTGCTGTCATTGCACTGGTGCTGGCAGAAGCTGACAAACTCGGAAAGATCATTCATGTTGGAGCCTTGCGTGGTAGTAATGCCAACCGGTTTTACCTTCGCCATGGCTTTGTTTTGCGTGAAGTCGCCGAGTTTGACAATTACTATCTGCGGTATCGACAGGCTGTTCGAAGTAACAGCGAATAGCCCTGCATATTCGTGCACATGATTTTAAGAAAACTAATCATGCATTCGTTGGTGGAATAAGCTATATCAAAAGGAAATTTAATACATTGACTTTAAGGCAATTAATTATGCTAGCCTTAATACTCACCTACAATCAAGGAGAGTTTATGTCTGACATTTTTGTACCGGAAACTCATGTGGCAAATGCAGTTTTGCCTGTGAATGTCCCTGCAGTTATTTCATATCATGATGCAAGCACCTATCTTGCGTCAGGAGCGGTATCTGATAGCGACAGTTATACGCACCTGTTAGCGGATTTGGCTCAATTACCGCCTCAGACTAAAGAACAGAATATATTATTTGCAGCAGGTAAGAAACCAAGAACCTTGCCCGATGACTATCCACCTCAACCACCAAGATAAAGTCTGAAAATACATTGTATTTATATTGACCAAGTCATCACAGGTACGAATAGGATCGCGTATTCGCACACATGGTTTTAAGAAGGCGAGTAGCATTTTTACGCTAGACATGCGTGCGATTACGTTGCACTAATCGCACCTACACGCTCAATAGTGGATGATGAAATTGCTTGCCCAGTCTTGTTCCTGAGTTGAATTATTCCCGTCATAGATAACGACTGACACCCAAATGCGTATCCAGTTTCGCCTGTTCATCCGCATCCAGCGTTTCCCTGTGCGCCCTGATGGTATAACCGCCATGCATGGCGCCATCGTGATTGATCATCCAGTCGATGATCGCTGCATCTTCAAGATTGAAAGTGTCACCAATTTCATGATCACGCAGCTCTGCGGGTACTTCAAATAATTCGCCTGTGAAGCCTGTCTCGCTGGTTTCGACGACCCTCAACCACATAAACATATTGCCAGAGGCAAGTACGAATTTGATTTTGATCAGGGGGAAAAATTCTTCCTCTGTATTGCTGTGGATAAGCTTCCTGAAGTGTGGCAATGATTGTTGGGCATCTGCAAAAGCTTGCTGCATGCTCGCATCGCTTGAATTGCTCATGGTGATTTTTATACCGGCGTCGAGATCAGGCTTGCGGCCCATATCTCTCCTGTACATTTGCCAGTCATACCAGCAATTTTCCGGATCGATATCGTCATAGCCACGTGACCCGGCAAGTTCGCCCGCATCGGGTTTTTCCATCATGATGACACTGGCATTGTCGCGGATTTCTATCACTTCGTCATAGCTTAAGGGGCTGCCTTTCTTGTCTTCTACATTGACCAGAATAGCGACCAGCGCCGGGATAAAAACGGGGACTAATTTTTCTTCACTCATGTAGATTCCATCGCACGCAGGATTGCCAGAAGTAGAAATTTTACTCTGGCAATCCGCTGTGCATGGAAATTATCTACACAAAGAAAAATTTTATTGTGACAATTTATTTCTTGGGCGGTGGATTATTGTCCTTGCCTTCCGGCGGACGTGGTGGCCGTTCTGGTTTGGCAAACAAGCCCTTGGGTGAATTGGTGCAAGTCGCAGAAATCTTGCCTTCGCGTGGCGTAGTGATTTGCACGAAAGCGCCTTCTTTCTTGCCTTTGCAATCTTCATAGGCCTGTGGTGGTGGTTCGCGGGGTGGCCTGTCATCCTTGCCAGCTTCAGGTGGTTTTTTCTGATCACCGTCAGGAGGCTGGGCATGGACAAACAGGCTGGCACCTAATGCCGCCATGAAGATACTGGCGCGTGCCAGAGAGAGCAGAGTTTTCATCCTGTTTCCTTTCAAGGGTGTTGATGACAGGATAGATCTTAAGCAAAAACTATGAAGAAAAAGTGAAGATAGCCACTTCTTTACATAGCTTTACTTTGTTACGCTGATACTGATTCTATCGTATCTTCCATAAGCATCAAAAGCGGTAATATCGTAGCGTCCGGCCTCAGGGAATTCGATGATCTGCGACTGGTTGGCCAGTTTGTTTGCCACGAGGTGACCATTTACCATCCAGCTGACTTCTGCCTGAGAACCTCGGATTTCCAGCCTGGCTTTGGGTACTTCCTTGCCGCTGGCCCTGTGCAGGATTTCGCCATCGCTGAGGCCGACTATCTTGATGCTTTCATCGGCATTGTAGATGGCTGCACATTCTGCTGCCCAGACGGGTGGCAGGGCAGCCTTGCGCAGGCCTGCGTCCAGCCAGGGTTCGAGCGCTGAGGGCCAGCGGGCGGCCTGCAATTTGTCCATGGGGCGCTTGCTGCATTCTGGTGCTACCCGCAAGCCGCTCTGGCTATCGACAAAGTAAGTAAATATTGGCGAGGCGGTTTTAAGGCGGTCGGCAAAGCTTGGTGGTGCTGCACCGTTCAGTACCCATGCCGTGCGCTGTAGCGGGCAGAGTTTTTCTACTTGCTCGCTGGCGCGCGTGCCCAGTGGCCAGCAGATTTTTTCCTGGTTTACCGTTGCTGGTGGCGCACCTGGACTAGGGTTGCGGCCATCGGGTATGGCAGTGAAAATATCCACCAGCAAGGGCGCTGCCACGTTCGCGCCAAAGAAGCCGGGATTGGGAGTGCCATCTGGCCGCCCTACCCAGACACCTATGGTGTAACGGTTGCTGACACCGACAGCCCAGGCATCGCGAAAGCCAAAGCTGGTGCCGGTCTTCCAGGCGATGCCGCGGTAGCTGCCATTGCCCTCTACCGCACGCGCTACGGGCCCGCCGGTTTCCAGTATGTCGCGTACGATGAAGGCGGCGCCTTCACTCATCATCCTTTGTTCCTTGCGAGGCGTAGTTGGCGTCATGCGTGGCACGGCGGCCATGCCCTTGCGTGCGAACGAAGAATAGGCACCGACCATGTCTTCCAGCTTGGCGCCTGCACCGCCGAGGATGACGCTGAGATTGGGTGTGGCGCCACGCGGAAATTCCAGTTTCAAACCACCCCGCCTGAGCATGGAAACAAAGTTCGATGAGCCCAGTTGTTCCAGCACTTCGACTGCTGGTACATTCAGTGACTTCACCAGGGCTTCAGACACACTGACCGGGCCGTGGAAGTTTTGCTGAAAATTGCCAGGCTGGTAACCAGAAAAAGATTGTGGTGTATCCGATAACAAAGACTCTGAATGGATCAAGCCTTCATCCAAAGCAAATGCATACAAGAAAGGTTTCAGGGCAGAGCCTGGCGAACGCGCAGCCCGCACCATATCAACGTCGCTGAAACGCTCACGGTCACTGAAGTCTGCCGAACCGGCATAGCCCAGCACTTCAAACGTGGCATTGTCCATCACCATCGCAGCCATGGAGACATGCGGTGGCAATTGTCTTATGCGGTCAGCCAGCAGGGTTTCCAGAGTTTGCTGGATTGCCGTATCAACCGTGGTCTGGATCACGGTTTGCTGGCTCTTGGTGCGCTTTGCTTGCTGCTTCATGCGTAGCGCCAGCAAGGGTGCGAGCAGGGGTTCACGCACGACCTGGGCAGTCACCGGCTCGGTCAGGGCATCGGCAATGATGTCCTTGCTCCAGTTGCCATCCATGCGCCGTATCACCTTGTCACGCGCTACTTGCGCACGTTGTGGATAACGGTCTGGCCGCAAGACGGATGGTAATTGTGGCAGCACCGTCAGCAGCGCTGCCTCTGCATGCGTAAGGCGGCTGGCGGGCTTGCCGAGGTAGGCACGGCTGGCTGCTTCCACACCTTCAAGCACGCCACCCATGGGGGCATAGTTGAGGTAGAGCGTCAGGATTTCTTTTTTTGAATAATGCGCTTCGAGTTGCAGCGCGCGGGCAATCTGTTTTAGCTTGCCACGCACGGTATGCGGTGTAGGGTCTATGATGCGTGCCACCTGCATGGTGATGGTGGAACCACCGGACACGATCTTGCCATTGCGCAGCCACTGCCATGCCGCCCGCGTCAGCGCCAGTGGATTGACACCAGGGTGCCACCAGTAGGCGCGGTCTTCATACTGCGTCAGCGCATCGATATAGTAGGGTGAGACTTCCTGCAGGCTGATGGCGTGACGCCAGATGTGATCCTTGTCAGGGAAGGCGCGTAAAGGAGTGCCGTCGCGGGCCAGGACTACCATGGCATACGGGGAATCGCGGCCGGGTTTGGGCAGGGGGAAACAGAGGTCGGCGATGATGAAGGTCAGTGCGACGATGATGATTGCTGCGCATTTCTTTTTATGAGTGAGCAGGACTTTACGCAGGAAAGTGAAGTTGGTGTACTTCTTGAGATTGAGCGTCATTCGGTGGAAATTTTCTTATTAATCTCGGATACGGAGAAATCAAATAAACGACAAGTGGAGCAATGTGGATGTTGGTCAAATTGATCTTGTTTTTGGTGTTGCTGTTGACTCTGTTTTTGACTTTAATCCGCTCGGGACGAAGCCGTTTGTGTGCTGCAGAAAATGGAAAAAGAAGTGTCCGTTGTTTGAGCGTAGCGAGTTTCGGACACTTCCCATTTTTTGCAGCACATAAACGGGTACTCCCGAAGGGAGCGAGTCTGCGGTCGCCTTTCTTTGAATCCTTTCTTTGGCGAAGCAAAGAAAGGATTTCGGCCGCCGGGCCGAGACCCGGCTTGTATCTGCGAAGGGAAATCGCTTTAATAATGACTCAAGTATGCAACGAACGCCACTGGGCTCCAGCCTTCGCTGGAGCGACGTCTTTATGATTACCGTTCATAGACGAGCGTTTCTCCGCTTTTCCTCTATGATGAAAGGTCTTAGGTGTAACCATAATGAACGTAAACGCTATTCAAAGGCCCAGTGTTGGGCTGGTAAACCGCAGCCCAACCTACAGAAACCCAACCAGCACCATAATTACTTCCCGCTCTCCACCACAGTCAACACATCCGTCCCACCTGTTTGCCCATACAAATCCGGCCTGTACATATCTTCTGCATACAGCGGCGGGATGACGAATTTACCTGGTGTTACTACCCGCACGCGGTAGAACAGGTTCAGTACATTCCAGTCCATGCGTACAGCGGCCACAAACCTGTCATCGCGGAACTCGACATGCTTGATGTGCGGGCTTTGCATGGCTTCGGCAGGGTTGATTTTATCTATCATGACAGTGCCCATTTGTTCGCCCTGGACGATGTTGGTGTTCTCGATTTCCAGGCCAGCCGGGATGCGGTCGACGATCATGCCTGTGCCCATGGCGCTGCGGCTGCGGGCTGTAATGCGCATGATAATGGTCTCGCCTACCTTCAAGGCACGGTTACCGATTTCTGAGCCATCCGGTGCATACATCTTGCGACTCAGTTCTATGACATCGCTCTTGGCAGGTGGCAGCTTGACCGGGTTACCGTTCATGGACAATTCCACATACAGATTGTCCTTGCTGTTGTTGCTGAGCTTGACACCGCCAGCCAGTTCACTGGCCTGCAATTCACGGAACAGCGTGGCCTTGGCGGACAATTCATCGGTCTTGCCTGCGACGGCCAGGGTGCCTGTCCATGGTGCTGTCTCGCCAGTACTGTAAGAGCGGCCTACCAGGAACAGCGCGAGTTTTTCCTGTGTGCTGTAGTAGCGGTGTTTCTCCATCTCGTTGGCGATGACACCGATCAGGTTGTCACGGCCAGGGATGTTGATCTGATGGCGATCCAGCAAGGCATAGGACAGGGCGGAGTCGCGCATATTGCTGCCGTAGTCATACCACCAGTAACCATTGTCACGGCCTTTCCTGACACCTTCGGCCAGGGCGACATCGCTGCGTGCCTTGTCACCCATTTGCTTCAGGGCGATACCCAGTTGTATCAGGGCCAGACCAGACTGTGCATTGCCACGTACATCATGCATCTGACGCAAGGTTGCCAGCGGTGCCTTGTTCTGGCGTGACAGTACATACGCACCTGCTGCCAGTACACCAAAACGGCCATTATCAAGCACGCGGTTTTCTTCCCACAAGCCAGTGCTGTTAGTCGTTGCTGCCGCTGCTGTTACTGGCTTTGGATTGGCTGGCAGGCGTGCGGCCCCCTCCTGCAAACCGCGCAGGAGGAAGTCCAATGCCTTGTTATACATGGCATCTGGCACACCAAAGCCCTGTTCGCGTGCATCCACCAAAAAGCCGGTGACATAGGCAGACAGCCAGTATTCATATTCGGACACATTACCCCACAGGCTGAAGCCACCATTCGGTGCCTGCATGGTGGCCAGACGGGCGATGGCCTTGTCCAGCATTTCCACCCTTTGCTCGCGTGTATAAGGCTTGAGTCCAAAGCGTTTGGCGGCCTCTTCATCAATGAATACATGCGGGTAAGCGGTACTGGTGGTTTGCTCGGCACAACCGTAGGGGTAAGTCAGCAAGCCCTGGATGGCAGCACGGATATCGATAGGAGCCTTGTTCGATATCACCATGTGCGCCAGCAAGGATGCCTTGTGCAAGCCTGCCAGGTCAGCCTCTTTGATATCCAGAGATTCACCGGCTTTTACGGTAAAGCGCTTGGTGATCTGGGTTTGTGGCGTTGGTGCCTGGACGGTAAGCGCAAAGCTTCTTTCCATCTTGATGCCAGAGCCGCTGATATTGACAGTGATGGTATGCAAACCAGGCACTGGCTTGGCTTCAATAGGGAAGCGCAGGGTTTGCTTTTGCTGGTCTTTCAGGCTCAACGTGCGTTCGGCTTCTGTCAGTTTTAGGGCTTCGCCGCCATTGATGCTGACTTTCAGGCTTTGTCCTGCACCCGACAGATTATGCAAATCCAGCGCGACGATAGCGGTATCACCAAAGGACAGGAAGCGTGGTGTTGCCAGCTCGGCTATCAGTGGTGCAGCGACTATCATTTCGGCATCCTTTGCACCAAAACGCTCGCCACCAGCCACCACGGCCATCAAACGCAGAGTACCGTTAAAGTCAGGGATGGCCAGAGGTATCTCGGCTTCACCCTGTTCATTGAGTTGCACGGGGCCACTGAAAATGTCGATGAGTTTGACTTTCTTCGGCAAGCTCTTGGTTGCTTTGGGCGTATTGTCACCACCAAATTTCAGCTTGCCTTTCTGGCCCTGCATTTTTTCTATGAGACGGCCATAGATATCATGCTGGTCCGAGCCATAACGCAGTTTGGCAAAGAAGAAGGCATGCGGGTCTGGCGAGGCGAACTTGGTGATGTTCAAAATGCCCACGTCCACTGCTGACAAGGTCACCATGGCTTTCTGGCCCTTGGCTTCTGGCACCTTGATTTTTACCTTGACGGTGCTGTCCGGCAGCACTTTGACTGGTGCTTCCATGGTCACGGCAAATTTGCGGTCTGTCCTGTCCAGCGGGATGTGCGCCAAACCGAGTGCACGCGCCGGTGTCACCTTGTCACCCTCATTGCCAGGGCGCAGAACCACGGCAGAGACATACAGGTCATGGCGTTTCCAGTCTTTGTTGAGTGGGATATCGATGGTCGTTGCACCAGTGCCGACAGACATGCGTTTTACCCACAGGGTCTTGTCACCTTCTACCGTGATCAGGGCTTCACCCTTGTGTGGCGGGGTGATCGTCAGACGTGCAGTGTCGCCGTCCTTGTAGACCGGTTTATCCAGCTTCATGGCGACCTTGTCAGGGCGCACGCCCTGGCTTTCATCTGTGCGGGCGCTCCAGCCTACATAGAAGCGATACACGGCCTGCATCTTGGTGTCCGGGTCCAGCACTTCAAGGCGATAGCGGCCATAGCGTACTGGCAGGCGCAATTTGCCACGGCCATTGGCAGGCACGGCAACGGCACTGGTTTCTACCAGCTCATCGGTTTCAGTAAAGCCAGACTGCCAGCCGCGCTGGTCTTCAAAGCGCCAGTAGTAATTGCGGTCTTCACGGAACAGGCGTACCGGCAAGGTTGGTGATGCCTGCAATTTGCCATCTTTGTCGGAACGTATGACTTCAAATTCCACCGGACTGCCTTCAGGAGCATATTCACCAGTGAACATGGGACGCAGGCCTACCAGTACCGGGGCGGGCCAAACTACGCGTTCCATACTGCGTACGACAGGGCGGCCACCGCTTTCCAGCAGGCTCAGGGTAGTGCGCACGGTGAATGGTGAACGGCGTTTGGCGATAGGTGAAAGATCAACATCGACGGATGCCTTGCCTTCATCATCCAGCTTGCTTTCTTCCAACTCAGCACGGGTCTTGGCCTCGTTCTCGGTGACATCTCCAAATTCAAAACCCGGGTATTGCTTAGCCAGCGGATTTTTATTGCGTTCAAACTGGGCTACACCCAGCAGGCGGTTGCCTGCTGCTGGTGCGCCGTACAGATAATTACCAACGACATCGACACTGTAGTCACTGTCAGCAGCCAGTGTTGCCAGCTTGCTGGACAGATCGAGCTTCATGCGCTCTGGCAGAAATTCTTCTACACCGAAGCGGAATACCGTACCCGGTACTTTGTCGGCGGGGTCAGCACGCAATTCCAGAGTCCAGAAACCGGTAGGTGCATCGGCGGGCAATTCTATGCGCTTGACGAGGTAACCGCCAAAACGCTGGTCTGGCCGCCAGGTGGCAGTGAACTGATCTTTGCCATCGGGACGTTTCAGCCTGGCTTGTATGGCCTTGGCAGGCACGGCGCGGCCATCGGCATCACGGGCCAGTACCGATAAATCAAATTGCTCGCCCGGACGATATAAGTTGCGGCCAGAATAGGCAAACAGGCGTGTCGCCTTGAATGGAGAGCCGGTGATGTCATATTCCGACAAATCAAGCGCAGGTTCTTTCAGGGCCAGCACAGAAATCTGCTCACCCTTACGTGCCATCAAGACCTTGGCAGTCTTGGGTTGCTCCGCAAAAGTTGCATGACCATCTCCATCGGTATCCGACTTGGCCAGCACCTTGCCTGCTTCGTCCATCCAGGATACTTCGACGCCGCTGACGGCCTTGCCATCTGTCAAAGAGCTGACAAAGGCATCGGCTGACTTGTCATACAAATGCGTATGCAGACCCAGGTCGGATACATAGAAATAAGTAGTCTGGTATTCATAACGGAAACGGCCAGGCTGACTCATGACGGCGACGTAGACGCCGGGGTCTTTGAGTTCCTTGATGTCTTCCACCGAGATATAGGTGACGCTGCGCTTATTGGCTTTTTGCTCGGTCATGAAACGGCCAAGGTAGACACTGTCTGACATATTGCGCAAATCATCCAGTTGGTAAACCTGGACAGCACCTTTCAGACTGCTGCGCCTGTAATCATAGTTATAGTCATCACCGCCTTCACCTTCTTCGCCTTCGGTTTTTGCGGCATCGGCTTTTTTAGGTTTGCCATTGATGACGCGGTCTAAAAAGCGTGGCAACTGGTCATTTTTCACGCGCAGGAATTGCACATCTACTTCCGGCACATTTACTGTGACCACCGGCAAGCCACCATTTTGCTTGGCAGGCAAGACCATGCCATTGCTGGCGAAATAATAGGAAGGGGAAACTGGCGCAGAGACTATCGAATAACGTGCTTCGCTCCCCAGGGTCTTGCCATTGCGCGCAGGCAGGCCAGTCTGCACCTGGACGACATATCGGGTTTGTGGCTTGATATGCGGGAAGTACAAAAGGCGCGGGTTTTCACCCACTACCCAGGCACCGACTACTGGCTTGCCACCCTTGCTGTCGGTGTCTTCTGCCTTGGTACTGACGGTGCTGACCTTGCCTTTTTTTGGCTGGCCATCGCCGTCATAGCCATAGTCTTCATCGTTGCTATTGGTCTCGGCTTTTTTCAGATCAGCTGCCGAGGGTGGCATCTCGAATACCTGCAGGTATTTTTCATAAGTCTTGCTGCTGTCGAGAGGAATGCTGAAGGTCAGCGCCAGTGCGGGCGCACCATCGAGGCCACGGTCTGCCGCATCGACCAGGGTAAGCGGCGCGTTCGGGTCATCATTGATGACCAGGCCGCCTATCGCATCAGACGCTCCCGGGCTCTTGTTCTTGTACCAGTATGCGCCGCCTATGATAGCGATGAATAAGGCGAACAACATCGCCATTTTGAACGATTTGCTTTGCATGTGGCTTCCCTGAAGTATCGGTGCAGTTCGCACGTTTGTGCACAAATTTTGCACATTGATTATGACATGGGCATTGTCAATAATTTCACTTGTTACGATATCTTCCGGTGTTACGATTTCTTCCGCGGGGGCAAAAGCAACACGCGCTTATGAGAGAAATTCAGGCAGGATGAAATGCTAGCGATCTCTGTCAATAAGGCTCAAAATTGATTTTGTGCTTTTGCAAAACATCCAGCATCAATTGCTTCCACGGCCCGCTGGGTGCCCAGACCTTGCTGACAGCTTCATAGGCGAGGACCGGGTCTTCCTTGCCGACCACGACTCGATACAGAAAGACCATGGTGGATGCGCGCATGTTCACCTGGCAGTGCACCAGTACCTTTTTGCTTCCCAGGCCTTGCAGGATGGCGGCAAAGCTTTCGTAGTCGCTAACGGCTGGCTTGTTGAAAACTATCGGGATATTCACAAACAACATATTCTGGCGGCCGACGATGATGTTTTCTTCGCGTACGGCATCAGAGACATGCGGCGGCGCCAGGTAGATGACTGCTTCATAGCCTTGTGCGGACAAGCTTTCCAGAGCTTTGGCAGTAGGTTGGCCTGAGCTGGTCAGTTGTGCAGTGATGGGGACGACATTCGGTGCATCAATGTTTTGCGCATAGGCACCTGTGGATAAACCTGTACATAAGACTGTGGACAAGCCCAGAAAAGCGGTGCATAAGTATGTAGATAAGCTTGTGGATATGCCTGTGGACAAGCTGTTGAGCAATTTGTGGAAAGGCACGCGCATGCTCAGGCTTCTGGCTCAGGCGGCGTTTCCAGCATCAGCAAATTGGCATCGCGGCATAGTCGCCATTTGCCATCGGCCTGCAAACGCCAGATGCTCAGCACATTGCCGGCGCGTTGCATATACTGGCCGGCCTGTTTCGGGATGATCTCGACTTGCAGATAACACCAGCTATAGGCAAGGTCAGTTTGCACCACAATTTCCTGTATCTGCGAACTGGAAGCAATATGGTGTGTCTGCAATATGTTGCGCAGGTTCTGGGAAAATTGCTCGCGGCCCTTCATGGGCGGATGGCCTGCTACCAGGAAAACGACTTCTTCATCCATCAAATCGAGCAACTTGTCCACATCCCCGGCAGCCGTGGCATCCTGCCATAGCTGGATATTGCTGAGTATGGTGGTGACTGCTGCGCTGGCTTGCTCATTTCCTTCATTTTGCATGGCTATCCTTTTGATGTTTTGGGCTGGAGCAAGCGCAGATCAGGCTTATTTGGGGGGCACCTGGGCTTGTACGATTTGTGCCAGGTCCTTGCCTTGCTGCGCCAGCAGGCTTTCCAGTGCTGGCATCAGCGGCCCCAGGGTTTCTGCCAGCATGCTGCGTACTGTGTCGACCACGACCTGGGTGGTTCGTTCAATTTCTATGTTCAGGCTGGCACCGGTTTTTTTCTCGGCAAAGACAGTCATGCGCAGAGTTTCCGGGATCAGCCAGACTTCGAACCAGCCTTCCTGGCGGTTGACTTCTGCTATCGTCAGGCTGGCACCATTGATGGCGATATAGCCTTTGGCAAAGATATAGCGCAGCCATTCTGGTGGCACTGCGATGCGTATCACGTAATTGTTTTCCAGCTCGCGTATCTGGTCGATATGGGCTTTGAAGTCGATGTGGCCAGACAGCGGGTGGCCACCGATCTCGGCACCATCCTTGGCGGCGCGCTCTACATTGACGCGACCATCCTTGGCATATTCACCCAGCGTGGTGATGGACAGGCTTTGCTGCATGACGTCGAATTCTGCGGCATGGTCGCCATGCAGGGCCGTCACGGTCAGGCAAACGCCGTCGACGGCGACGCTGGCACCGATTTCCAGATCCTTGCAAAAACCCTCAGGGAAATCCAGCTGGTAAGTGCGCAAGCCGGTTTTGTCCTTGAGTTCTGCGATGCGGGCTATGCCCTGTACTATGCCTGTAAACATGATAGGTGTTGGTGATGAGCTTTGAATGTCTGTGATTGTAAGCCATTCGTGCACTAACCATGCATACTATGCAGCCAGCGGCAATTCGACCATAAAGTTGCAGCCGTGACCAACTACGCTTTCGCAATGGACTTTGCCACCGCAGGCTTCACTGAGTTTCTTGACGATGGACAAGCCCAGTCCGCTGGAATGTTCGCCCGCAGTCGGCAAACTGGAGAGCTTGCTGAATTTCTCAAACAAGTGCTGCTGGTCTTCGGCGGACAAGCCCGGCCCTTCATCCCTGACCTGGAACATGCCTACCCCGCCGGTATTGCTGACACTGAGCCAGATGCGTTTGCCCAGCGGTGAATACTTGACGGCGTTCGACAAGAGGTTATCAATGATTTGTACACAGGCATCAAAGTCGGCCTTGACGATGACCTTGTCCTGTATATCCATGATGACTTGCAAATCCTTGGCCTTGAGCATTTCGGTATATTGCTGGGCCACGTCCTGCAATATCTTGCTAACGTCCAGGCTTTGCATTTGCAAGTGCAGGTGACCGGTTTCCAGGGCATTCACATCCAGCAAATTGCTGATGATGCGCATCATGCGCTGGCCACTGTTGCTAATGCGTTCCAGATAATGCTGGCGCTGCTGCTCAGGCATGCTTTGCTGCAATTTACGCAATAAATCACTCATGCCTATGATGCTGGTCAGGGGATTTTTCAAATCATGGGCAGCGATGCCGAGGAAATCATTTTTGTCCTTGTCCAGCTTTTGCAGCCTTGCCACGGCCTCGGCCAGTTCAGCCGTGCGTTGCCGGACTTTGGTATCGAGCTCCTGCTCGGTACGTTGTGAAATTTCCAGTAATTTTGCCTGGGTCTGGGCATGCTCTATTTTCATCAGGCTGATGTGGTAAGCCTGGGCCAGTGCCAGCAAGATGGCTTCTACGGCAGAACCTATCTGGAAACCATACTCCGTCGCCCAGCCAGGTTGCAGCACGCCCATATTGCGCAAGGTCACCAGCGACAACCCGGTAATCCAGGTGGCTGATGCCAGCATGACGATGAAACCGGGTCGATAACCGCGCAAGCCAACGATGAGGCAAACCGGCAAGATCAGCAGTATCAGGGCAAAGCCGGTCATTTGCATGATGGGCGCAACCAGCGGGTAATAACCAGCCAGCACGGCCAGTGCAGCAAACACACAGACGATCTGGGCCAGCACAAACAGGCGATTGATGCGCGGCATTTTTTCCTGCAGGCGCAAGAAACTGGCAATGAACATGGAAGTGCTCATCACCACCAGGGGCGACAAGACCCCGGGCAAGATATCCACCAGTTCTGGCCAATCCGGCGCGAGGTACATGCCTACATGGCCATTCAGGCTCATGCCCGCCAACAGGGATATGCACGACAACAGCAGGTAATAGCGCAATGCGACATCACGGTAAGTCACGGCCAGCAACAGGTTGTAGACAATCATGGCCAGCATGATGCCGTAGTAGATGCCCATGAAATTCGACACCTGATTCGAGTGCGCTATAAAGGCATACGGCTCCCACAGGCTGGCACGTAAAAACAGGGCGCTGCTGCTTTGCAGGCGCAGATAGACATGATGGACTTCAGTATCTGGCAGCTCCAGCATGAAGAGCGGATAACGGTGGCGGATTTCCAGTGCCGAAAACGGCAAGTGGTCGCCGGCACGCTGTGTCGTCATGCTTTCATCTGCAGCAAAATGATAGAGGCGGATATCGTCGAGGATGACAGGAGAGAGTTCCAGCAGCCATTGCTTGCTTTGGTCAGCCTTGCTGCGCTGGACGTCCAGCTTCAGCCAGAATACGGAAGAAGAGAAGGAAGCACTGAGATTGCCCTGCAGAGGCCGGAACTGCTGTGCATGTGCAGGATCGGCGATATCGGCAATCTGCAACTTTGCACTCTTGTCTTCATAGACTTGCCAGGCCGAGCTCAAGGAGACTTCTTGCTGGCCTGCCGCAAGCGTGACGGTGCCTGCATGCGCTGTCGTGTTGCAGAGACCACAGCACAATGCAAACAAAAACAGGAAGCGCAAACAGGAAACGTAGATTTCGGTCATGTTAAAGTGGAAATATCATGCGTTGCAGCCATGCCGAATGTGAAAATAAAATTCCTGTAGAAAACCCTGCTTTTAGCCTAGCAAGTTTTTGCTAGCGCAGCAATAGCAGAAAGACTCGCTTTTAAGCCTGATTGTTGTGCATTCTTACTCATTGTTGTTCAGTGTTGTTTTTCGGCCATGCACGGTTGCCAACAGCATATACATAGCTTGCCGATTCGGCGTTGATTTATTTTCACTTCAAGTGTCGAGTTTTACTTCGTGTTCCAGCTTATGTCCCAGCTTATGTTCCAGTTCAGTAATCAGATTCGAATGCGTCATGTCCACCAGATTGCGGCGTATCCATTGATGAGCAGGGTTGCGGCTATCGCGTTCATGCCAGAGCATGTCTACGTGTACATCGGGCATGGCAAAAGGCAGTTCTTTCCAGACCAGGGCTTCGGTCATGCCAGTGGCGGCAACCAGATGGCGTGGCAGCACCGTCAGCAAATCAGAATTTGAAACCACACGTCCACTGGTAAAGAATTGATTAACGGTGAGAACGATACGCCTTTCGCGCCCCATTTGTGCCAGTGCTTCATCCACCAGGCCATGGGCACGACCAGAAAAACTGACCAGCAAGTGCTTGGCATTGCAGTAGTCATCCAGTGTCAGTTTTTTATTGGCCAAAGGGTGGTCATGCCGCATGACGACGACATAGTGGCCGGAATACAGCCTTTCATGGCGGATAGCACTATTGGCGGCACCCTGACCACCGGTGAGCTGGGCGACCACCCCGGGGAAGAAACCGATGGCGATATCAATATCACCACGCATTAGCATGGGGCGCGGTTCACGTGTGGTCAGCGGCACCATGCGAACATTGACGCGGGGCGCTTCTTTTTCCAACACATTTACCAGGGTAGGCATCCACAGGGCAGCAGTAGCGTCCGACATCGCCATACGGAAAGTGGTTTGTGCCTGTGATACATCAAAGCTGCTGGGGGCAATCGCAGTTTCCAGGCTGGAGAGTGCCTGGCGTATCGCAGGCCAGAGGATTTCTGCACGCGGCGTCGGTTTCACGCCATAGGCTGTGCGTATCAATAATTCATCACCGAGTGAATGACGCAGGCGTTTCAGGGCATTGGAAACGGCGGGCTGGGTCATGGCCAGCTTGTCTGCTGCGCGGGTGAGGTTTTGCTCGATCATGACGGCATCAAAGACGCGCAGGAGATTCAAATCCAATGTCAGAAAATTCACGTTATTTGCTCCGGTTAATAAATGACCAATACTTACTGACAATTATTCATAAACAGCATAATTGATATGGTAAATCAAAATTAGAATTATATGATGCGCTGCAATATTATGACGTCATTACAAAGTGTTTAAAGAGTGGAGTAAATCATGACTTTCCTAAATATCGCCTTCCCAGCAGCCAGCGCCCTGCCAGTTTCTCAAATCGCTATCAGTGCTTTCGCCGGTGCTGCCCGCCCTCTGTTGGGTCTGGGTATCCTGGCTACCATGCTGATCGTATTCAAACCTATGTTGCTGGGTATGTTCCGTGCTGCCTTGCTGGTTATCAGCCCAAAACAATCCCGCGAACAAAAAACAGCAACACGCAACCTGCGTACCATGCTGACTATTCGTCGCATCGCCAACGACCTGGATGGCACATCGCCAAACATGGCGGCTGAATTGCGCGCTCTGGCTTCACGCGGTTAAGTTTTTTAGTCTCACGCATTTATTGCTGAATGCATCCGCAGTTTTGCATTTCAGTATAGCCTTGAATTAATTTATTGTCGTTATGCAACAGTCTTCTGTATTTACGCTGGCATCTGGTCCGGTTTCGCTTCATGTAGCGGGGCAAAACCTGCGTCAGCCCCGTGTGGTGGCTGGCTCCAAGAGCCTGGCATCGATGTTGCCCACCATCTTGACGACAGGTTTGGTCAGTCTGGTAGCAACCGCTGTCTTGCGCCTGATGTGGATAGGTTGGGGCCATGATTTTGTGGGTGCCTGGATGGAAGCCTGGTTGACGGTATGGCCAATTGCTTTTCCAGCAGCCTATATCAGCAAACCACTGATCAATAAACTGACTCGTCGCCTGAGCAAACCTGTAGCCACTGACCAGGCGCTGAGCGCCAGTGCCATCATGCAAGCGTCCGAGCAAGCGACTGTCAGAAGTGGCCTGAAGCGCAAACCCAGCTTGTTGCCAGTGCATCGCTGATCAGCATCACTGATCAATAGTAGCAGTACATAGAAAGCCGCAGCTAACCTGCGGCTTTCTTGTTTTTGGCGTCAGAAAGTTCTGTGCATTGCTCCATATACTCTTGCATGACGTCTTCCTGTATCTTTTTGATACTGCCGTCTTTTTCCATATTGCGTAGAACTTGCTCCAGGGCAGTTGCGAGTTGCTGGTGTCTGGTATGCAGGAAATGATAGCCCAGCCTTTTTTCCAGCGATGGCTCGAGTATATGTATGCGGTTCAAGCCCAGCTTGCGCACCAGGCAAAAGCTGAAGCGTGAGTCGATAGCAACATCGGTGCGCCCGGCATCAAGTTTTCTGAACAGGGATTCCAGGTTGGGAGCAGTTTCTTTTTGCGTTACATTCCTGAGCCTGTCTTCGAGATAGATAATCCCGCTGACATAACCGACGACATAGGGTTTCAGGCTGTCAAAGCCATCCACGCTGACATTCTTTTTCACGGCAAACACCACCGCTTCTTCATAGACGATGGGAACGTCTATCTTGATGGAATCCGGCAAGCCGGTATCGATGACCTTGGCAGAAACCGCGTCCAGCCTGCCAGCATTCCACATGCTGATGGCCCGTGCCGCAGGCGTGGCAATGAAATTGAGCTTGATACCCAGTTGTTCGTACGCCTTGCTCAAGACTTTTTGAGCCATGAGCGTACTGGGCCGATTGATATCAGATAGCGAGATATCCAGCCTGCGCTCCTCGCGGTTCTGTGACTGTCCCTGCACCTGAGCCGGCAAGAGCAGGATGCTGCCAGTGAGTAAGAGCAGCAACAGCCATGATGTGGATAATCGCATGGGGTTCCCGGAATTTGGACCATCACGGAATGATGGATGCAATCACTATTTATACACCCGTTCTGCATGCTTTTCCAGCTTATCTAAACAACAAAAACGCGACCGTAGTCGCGTTTTTGTTAATCTCTGAAGCTTGAAACTCAGGCTGCCAGACGTTTTTCCAGGGCGACGCGGGTCGCTTCCAGATCAGCTGGCAAGTGATAAGCCAGTTTTTCAAACAGCTCGGCATGCAGTTTCAATTCTGCTTCCCAGGCGGCCTTGTCGATGGAGGTAATGGTATCGAACTGCGCTTGCGTGAAGTTCAAACCTTCCCAGTTCAGGTCGGCAAAGGTAGGCGTGACACCAAAGATGTTTTCCACACCGTTTGCTTTGCCTTCTATGCGTTCCAGCATCCATTTCAACACGCGCATATTGTCGCCAAAACCTGGCCAGACAAATTTGCCGTTTTCATCCGTACGGAACCAGTTGACGCAGAAAATGGCTGGTTGTGTTGCGCCTGCCGCTGCTATCTTCTTGCCCATGTCCAGCCAGTGCTGGAAATAGTCACTCATGTTGTAGCCCATGAAAGGCAACATGGCGAAAGGATCACGGCGTACCACGCCTTGCTGACCAACAGCAGCAGCCGTGGTTTCAGAACCCATGGTCGCAGCCATGTAGACGCCTTCTACCCAGTTACGGGCTTCAGTCACCAGAGGCACCGTCGTTGAGCGGCGGCCACCAAAGATAAAGGCAGAGATAGGCACGCCAGCCGGATCATCCCAGGCTGCGTCAATGACAGGGTTTTGGGTTGCTGCCACTGTGAAACGCGCATTTGGATGGGCGGCTTTACGGCCTGTCTCCTTGGCGATTTCTGGTGTCCAGTCCTTGCCTTGCCAGTCGATCAGGTGCGCTGGTGCTTCCTTGCTCATGCCTTCCCACCAGACATCGCCATCATCGGTCAGGCCGACATTGGTGAAGATGGTGTTGGCTGTCAGCGACGCCATGCAGTTGGAATTGGTGGCAGTGTTGGTGCCTGGTGCCACGCCAAAATAACCGGCTTCCGGGTTGATGGCATACAAACGGCCATCCTTGCCAGGTTTGATCCAGGCAATGTCGTCACCAATGGTGGTGACTTTCCAGCCCTTGATGGCAGGAATCAACATGGCGAAATTGGTCTTGCCGCAAGCAGACGGGAAAGCCGCTGCGACATAATGCTTTTTGCCTTCTGGAGATTCAACGCCCAGGATCAGCATGTGTTCTGCCAGCCAGCCCTGGTCGCGGCCCATGGTGGACGCGATACGCAGTGCAAAGCATTTCTTGCCCAGCAGTGCATTGCCACCGTAACCGGAGCCAAAAGACCAGATTTCGCGGGTTTCTGGATAATGCACGATGTATTTGGTGTTATTGCAAGGCCATGCAACGTCGGCCTGGCCTTCTGTCAATGGCGCACCAACTGTATGTACGCAAGGGACGAAATCACCCTCGGTACCCAGTACGTCGTAGACCGCTTGACCCATGCGCGTCATGATGCGCATGTTGACGGCAACGTAAGGAGAATCTGACAGCTCCACGCCGATATGGGCGATAGGTGAACCCAGCGGGCCCATGGAGAATGGCACGACATACATGGTGCGGCCACGCATACAGCCATCAAACAGCGGGTTCAGGGTGGCGCGCATTTCTGCCGGGGCCATCCAGTTATTGGTCGGGCCTGCATCTTCCTTGTTGGCTGAGCAGATATAGGTGCGGTCTTCGACACGGGCCACGTCCGAAGGGTCAGAACATGCCAGGTAACTGTTGGGGCGCTTGGCTTCATTCAGCTTTTTCATAGTGCCAGTGGCAACCATTTGTGCGCACAGACGGTCATACTCTTCTTGCGTGCCGTCACACCAATAGATATTGTCAGGTTTGGTCAAAGCCGCCATTTCGGCGATCCAGTTGATCAATTTCTGATGTTTCACGTAAGCGGGTGCGTTTAATGCAGCCACACCTTTCATGATGGGTTGATTCACGATACTACCTCCAATGCCATTTCAATAAAAAAACCGGTGTAGCGGCACGGCAGGATCGTCGTTAGTTTGTGGCGATGCGATCGCAGGAGCGCTCAAGCAAGGCGAACACCATAGCGGCGGTTCTGTCGGATAATACGAAGACAAGAGGGTGTCTTGGCTCCTGGCTTGCGCCCGGCAGGATGGCGCGGGGCGGAAGAATCTAAAAGCTACGTAGGCGAACATTGTACACGCGAGTCTGGCCGGAAGCGAATTTTGCCTCAGTTTCATTATCATTGTTTTACGTTTTATGAAAGTGAAGATTTTTCAGCGCAAACCTGAATAAAAGCAGGAATAAAGATTTTCCCGGATTTTAAAGAATGTATGAGGACGAATGAGGATAAACCATGAAAATAGCCATACTTGATGATTACCAGGACGTGGTCCGGCAATTGCCTTGCTTTGAATTATTGAAGGACCATGAAGTCAAGGTCTTCAATAATACGGCTGTTGGTACAGGACAGCTGGCGATACGCCTGCAGCCGTTTGATGCCGTCGTGCTGATACGTGAACGCACCCGCCTGAACCGCGCCCTCATGCAAAAGCTGCCAAATCTGAAACTCATTTCCCAGACCGGCAAAGTCGCAGGCAATATCGACATTGCCGCTGCTCATGAACTGGGTATCGCCATCGCCGAGGGCATCGGTGATCCGACAGCACCGGCTGAGCTCACCTGGACCCTGATCATGGCAGCATCACGCAAGCTGACGAGTTATGCACAACTCTTGCAGGATGGCGTCTGGCAAACCTCGTCGCTACACCCTGCCCACAACCAGCTGGGCCGCGTGTTGAAAAAACGTACCCTGGGTATCTGGGGCTACGGCAAGATAGGCAAGATGATCGCTGGCTATGCCAGGGCTTTTGGCATGCAGGTCATGGTCTGGGGACGTGAGCCCAGCCGTGCGCAGGCCGCCGCAGATGGTTTACTGGTAGCAACATCGAAGGAAACTTTCTTCGCTGAGTGCGACATCATCAGCATGCATCTGCGCCTCAACGATGCCACCCGCGGCATCGTCAGCCAGGCGGATCTGGCGTTGATGAAGCCGGATGCCCTGTTCGTCAATACCAGCCGTGCCGAACTGGTTCAGCAAGGCGCACTGGAAGCAGCACTTGATGCTGGCCGCCCCGGTTTTGCAGCGATTGATGTTTTCGAGAGTGAGCCTGTTGCTCCTGATCACCCACTTTTGCACAGGGAAAATGTCCTGGCTACCCCGCATCTGGGGTATGTAGAGCAAGGCAGCTATGAACTGTATTTCCGCATTGCCTTCCAGAACATCGTCGATTTTGACCATGGCAATCCGCAAAACATATTGCAGGCGACATAAGCCCGCACAGCATGCAGGAGTCCAGATCGCATCTCAGGCATTTCATTAAAGAAAATTAAAGGAAATGGTGTGCATTTTCCAACAGGTGAAAAATTATTTCAAAAATAACATTGCAAATACTTTAACTTTGTAAAAAATGCACTAAACTTTAATCTCATAGCCAGCAGGCAAGGGCGCAGTTGCGTGAATGGCAGATTTTCTGGAAACAGACTATTTGTCAGCATTTGCCGCCCATCAATAAATCCTGAAGCTGGCATTGCCTCTATCAACCTGATAACTGCGTCAATATGGACAGTATTGATTGCTGAGGAGAGCTTTGCGATGAGACAACAGATGCTACATTCCGGATTCCTGAAAGGCATGCTGGGCATGCTGGCTGCACATGAGATGAGTGCCAGTGAACGCAAACCCCATGTGCGTCAACTGGTGTATGTGGCTTTGCCCTGCGCTTTGTTGCTGAGCCTGGCGAATTACCTGCAATCTGGCTACCGCCTGCCTGGCCTGATCCTGGCATTGAGTGCTGCGCTGGTACTGGGAGCGGCATTTCTGTTGTCCGGCAAGGACCAGTTGCTGACAATGGCTGAATCCTTGCTCTTGCTGTTTGGCCTGGGCAGCTGCGTAGCCCTGGTGCTGCTGGGTGGCATCGCTGGCAGCGGGGTGTTGTGGATATATGCTTTCCCCTTTCTGGCCCTGTGGCTCAAGGGTCAGCGCCAGGGTGCGCGCTGGAGTTTGCTGTGGCTGATGTCCATGCTACTCAGCATCTGGGGTGTCAGCGAATTCTACTTCGCCCATCCCTATGATGAAAAATTCATGGTACAGGCCAGTGTGGCCATGCTGTTATATACCGGCATTGCCCTGTCCTACAATTTCAGCCACAGTCTGTTGAAAGAAAAACTGTATGTCAGTGAACAAGGTGTACAGGCCAGGAACCGTGACTACCTGAACAAGCTCGAACAGGCTGCTTACCAAGATACGGTGACTGGCTTGCCTAACCGCCTACGCCTGCTGGACATACTCAACCGTGAAATCAGCCTGGCCCAGGAACGCGGGCATACCCTGCTGGTGGCGCATATACGTCTCAAGAAAATGTTTGAGACCAGCAATATCATTGGCACCGATGCCAGCGACAAACTGATACGCAATATTGCCAACACCATGACAGCCGCAGTGGGTTCTCGCGGCATCTTTGCGCGCATACGGCGCGATGAATTTGTCTGCATCTACCGCAAGCATTCTGAAGATATAACCGCCACCGACATCATCAGGGAAATTCTGGCTTTTCGTCTTGAATATAAAATCAATGACTATGCCATCCACATTGATCATACGATAGGCATCGCCAGCTTCCCCAGACATGGCGAGGATGCCGATACTCTGCTGCGCAAGGCAGCTCAGGCCATGTTGCAAGCCCAGTTTGCCAATCAGAACATGGCCTTTTTTGATGAAAGACAGGAGCAGCAGTTAAGCCGCCAGCAACAGCTCTTCATACAATTGCATGAGGCCCTGCAAAAAGGTGGGCTCAGCCTGCATTACCAGGCCCAGATCGATTTAAAAACCGGCGCGGTGACTGGGGCCGAAGCCCTGGCAAGATGGATAGACCCGGTAGCCGGCCCTATAGCTCCTGCTGAATTTATTCCTATTGCAGAAAAATCCGGCCTTATCAAACCGTTTACATTGTGGGTCATGCGTGAAGCCTTTGGCCAGTTGGTCAGGTGGCGTGCCGAAGGACTGAACCTCAACGTCTCCATCAACCTTTCCGCCAGAAGCCTGCTGGATGGGGAGCTTGTCGATAATTTGCACGGCTTGCTCAAGGAGTTCAACCTGCCTGCAGAATATGTGGTGCTGGAACTAACGGAGTCCGGCTTTGTCGACTCAACAGAAGTTGCCACGCAAACCATACTGGGCTTGCATAAACTGGGCTTCCGTCTGTCTATTGATGATTTTGGCGTGGGTCACGCTTCGCTGTCTTATCTGAAAAACCTGAAGATAGATGAACTCAAGATAGACCAGAGTTTCATGCGCACCATGGCGATCGATGCCAGTTGCCGTGCCATTGTGCTGTCAGCCATACAACTGGCGCATAACCTTAACCTCAAGGTGGTGGCAGAAGGCATAGAAAGTGCCAGGACCGAGCAGCATTTGCAGGAATTGGGTTGTGATACTGGCCAGGGCTATTATTTCTGCAAACCCATGCCTGCCGACGTCTTCAGCCAATGGGCCAGGTCCTGGCAAATCAACCGGCGTGCCATGTTATCAGCCTGAAGCATGGGAATTGGGGCCTGAGGCATGCCTCGTACAACAAGCTTGAGCATGATTTTGCATTCATACCTGAAAAGGCTTAGCATGCGGGTTCCTCTTTATTATTCGCCATGCTTACATGCCTAATACACTGCAAAAGAAAATAAAACAGTTCAGTCTGGCGCTGCTGATTTGCCTCCTGTTCATGGCGGCAGCCATTTCCACCCTGGGTTTGCGTGACCAGATCGTAGCAGCAGATCTGGCCATCGTGCCGGGTAATACCGTCAATCCCGATGGCAAGCCATCTGACCGCTTGCGTGGTCGCCTGAATGCGGCCCTGCGCCTGTATGCGGCACAAAAGTGCAAGGCTATCCTGGTCAGTGGCGGTACTGGTGAAGAAGGCCATGATGAAGCCGAAGTCATGAAAAATTACCTGATTGAGCATGGCGTACCAGCAGCAGCTGTGTATACCGATAATCAGGGCATCAATACTTTTGCCACAGCCAGGGCAGCAGCCACGCTGATGCACGAGAAAAACTGGAAGTCCAGCATGCTGGTCAGCCAGTTTTTTCATATAGCGCGCTTTCAACTGGCGATGAAAAAATTTGGTGTCCAACCCGTGGGACACGTGCATTCTACTGACTACGAAATACGGGATGCCTATTCGCTGACGCGTGAGGTATTTGCATATTTTGAATATACCTTCAGTAATCCACAGGTACAATAAGTCTGCAGGCTGAAATCTGCTGACTCAATCTGACTCGATCTGGCCCAATATTGATCAGATCGACATATCGCGCAGCATCCTTGATGCTTCGCGGTTTGCCAGCAAGACACTGCCATCGCGCATATGCAGGCGCAATTGTGATTGTTCATCGGCTTTCATGGATTCGACGAAATCCAGGTTCACCAGCAAGGAGCGGTGTATCCGTATGAAGCGCGCCGGGTCCAGCCTGGTTTCCAGTTCAGTAATGCCCAGCCTGACCAGGTGGGTTCTGTCACCAACGATGATGGCGGTGTATTTGGCATCGGCCTTCAGGTAAGCGATGTCATTCACATTGACCGGGAAAATATGGCCACGGTCACGCACCAGTATGCGTTCCAGCCGCCCGGTGTCACGGCCTGCCGCCAGATTCAGGGCATGTTCCATCGCCTGCATGGAAGGTGGTGCATCTAGCAAGCGGTCTACCGCCGCATCAAAACGGTCGCGTGAAAAAGGCTTGAGCAGATAATCCACCGCATGCAATTCAAAGGCCGTCACTGCATACTGGTCATAGGCCGTCGTGAAGACTATGTCAGGTAAATGGCTGAGGCGGCGCAAGACTTCCAGACCAGTCATCTCGGGCATTTGTATATCCATGAAAACCACGTCAGGTTTCAGTAAATTGATTTGCGCCAGAGCCGTAACACCATCGGCAGCTTCACCGATGAGACTGAGTTCTGGCCTGTCACTGATGGCGTCGCGCAAGACTTCGCGGGCAAGTGGTTCATCTTCTGCAAAAAAGGCGGTTTTAATTTTAGTCATGTTGGCTGCCAGATCAGACTGAAGAAATAGGTATGGTCAAACATATTTGAAAACCCTGTCCGGGTGCAGTATCTATGCTGAAGCTGGAACGCCCGCCATATTCGAGATGCAGGCGACGTTCTACGGTTTTCACGCCTATGCCACTGGAAGCATGCACATCGGCCAGTTCAGCACCGGGGCCATCATCACGGATAGTGATTTCCAGCTCCCCATGCAGGGCCTTGAGCCTGGTCTTGATGAGCAAGTTACCAGGCTGGGCGCGAGGGTTGAAGGCATGTTTGATACTGTTTTCCACCAGTGGCTGGACTGTCAGCGGTGGCAGGCCAAAGCCCCCCGCCATTTCATCAAGCTGCCAGTCCACATTCAGCCTGTGACCCAGGCGCAGTGCTTCCAGGTTCAGGTAGTCACGCACGAAATTGAGTTCATCTTCCAGGGCAACATGGGTAGTGCCATTTTTCTCGGCATCCAGCACATAACGCAGCATGTCAGAGAAGCGGAACAGGGCCGCCTCAGCTGCCTTGCCATCCTTGCGCATGAGGGCGATGATGGAATGCAGGGTATTGAACAGAAAGTGGGGATTGAGTTTATTGCGCAAACTGGCCAGCTCGGCCACCACTAGCAAACCCTGGGCCTGGGATGCCGCCAGGGCCTGCATGCGACGTGCCTCGCTGGAGCGCACGGTATGAAAAATAGCGGCAACCACACCATACATCATCAGGCTATACAGGAAAGGCCAGATATAAGCGCTGAGGGGGCGGGCTGCTTCAATTTCCCTGACATGCACGATCATTTGCATAAAGCCGCTGACCAGGTATTGCCAGAAAAATCCAAAGCCTATGCTCATCACGATGTGGATAAGCACGATGCTGACAGGCCGCAAAGCCTTGCGTTCCATCCAGCCTGTCAAAGGCCAGATGAACGCCAGCGTAACAGCCGCTGGCAAGGTATTAATTTCAGAATACAGCGCCAGTTGCAAATCAAATTGGCCCTTGGACAGGCCATCAATCTGTATCGCGAAAGCGATCAGTATGGAATAGGCTATCCATGCCAGGGTATAAAAAAGCCACATGCGGCGCATTACTTATCCTTCCTGCGAATCTGGTGTCATGGCTGCAGTATCCGGCAATTCTTGCCAGACAGCCACTACCATGACACCAATTGAGGAATTAATGGGCTTAATTGCAAAGCTTGCGTCAATGACCAAGCCTTTTAATCCTGCTCGCGTTCCCAATACTCCAGGGTGGCTGCTTTGTCATAGCCCTCACCTGCCAGTTGCACGCTAATCCGGTTGCTGTCAGGATAAACAATCACGTCGTGAGGGTTGCGTTCGCCTATGACCAGGTAACGACACATCGCATCGGTATGATTGAACAGACTGTGACCCACCTTTTGCCCAGCTGGAAATACCATGTAATCCCCCGCATTCATGATATAGGTCTGTTCGCCCATGCGCAGAGTCAGGCTACCGTCCAGCATCATCAATTGTTCTTCTTCCAGGTAATGATAATGGTTGGGGCAGGCCAGTTTGCCGGGTGACAGTTCTTCCATGCTGACGCCTACGTGCTGGCAACCACCATACTGGCCTAACTGGCGGTAACGTGAACCAAAACTCTGCCCGTGAGAATATTCATCCCAGGGTACATCTTCTACCGCAAACGGACGGGTTACTCCATCTTCCGTGAGTGCGATTGCCTTTCTTTTCTCTGTCATATTGGCTTCCTTTGAAACTCAGGTGGCATCAGCCTTGTCCGCATCTATCTTGCCCATCTCCAGCAAGACTTCATGGGCAGAGCGATAGGCGTCAATGGCCAGCGGCATACCGCAATACACGCTGGCATGTAATAGTACTTCTTGTATTTCTTTCATGCTGGCACCGTTGTTGACTGCACCGCGTACATGACCCTTGATCTCGTGTGCACGACCCAGTGCGGTCAGCATGGACAGGGTGATCAGGCTGCGGGTCTTTAAATCCAGGCCATCGCGGCACCAGACCGTGCCCCAGGCATTGCGGGTGACAAATTCCTGCAGGGGTGCGGTAAAGGCATCGGTATTGCTGAAGGCCTTTTCTACAAAGGCGTCACCCATGACTTGCTTGCGTATGTGCAGGCCATCCTGAAATTGCTGATCTGTTTGCTTATCCATTGCGATGTAGACTCCTTGTTAGGCTCAGTTAGGCTCAGTTAGGCTCAATGTGATTTTTCAGTTAAGGCATGCTAGCCAGATAGTGCGGTAGGGTCAAAAGAGCAAAGCGATTTGTTGTTTTTAGGTTGCAATACCCTTATCTCGGAGAAATATGTTTATAAGACAACTTGTTTGAGTGCAGACTTGTCTTTATGACTTTATTGGTTACAGTTCTTTACAGAAAACGCGCTATCTTTACTAAAGCCGGGATTTATTTGCACTGCACAAGGCTTATGATGGATGTAAAACGCGAGCTTCTTTTGCTGATACAAGGCTGGCAATCATTCTTCCTGCAAGGCTAGACCATGGAATTTCTGAATCCGAAGCTAAAGTCGTTGGCGACTGCCTTGATCGTTCTGGCAGGCTGGAGCATGCCTGCCCTGGGCCTGGAAATCGGCAAACCCGCGCCTGAGTTCAGCGCCCAGAGCGGCAAGGGCAATATACAGCTGGCTGATTATCGCGGCAAAGTCGTTTATCTGGATTTCTGGGCATCCTGGTGTGGGCCATGCAAGCAATCCTTCCCATGGATGAATGCCTTGCAGAGCAAATACGGCGCACAAGGTCTTCAGGTAGTAGCGATCAATCTGGATACCAAGCAGGAAGATGCTCTGGAGTTCCTGAAAACCACACCCGGCAATTTTCATATTGCCTATGATCCCAAGGGGGTCATGCCGCGTCAGTATGAAATCAAGGGCATGCCCAGCAGCATCCTGATAGACCGGGATGGCAAGGTACTGTACCAGCACGCTGGCTTTACTGAAGCCAGCAAGACAAAAATTGAACAAGCCATACAGGCTGGCCTGGGGAGTAAATGACGATGCAATTCATCCATGGCACATATGTGCGCAAACTGGTCTTGCTGGGCGTGGTGCTGTCTTGCAGCGCTTGCGGCAATATGCAACTGGTGCAAGCCGTGCAACCCTGGGAAAAAGGCAAGCTGGCCAAGAAGGAAATGACTTTTACCCATGATGCGCTGGAAAACAAATTCGCCGAACATACTTATTCCAGCAAGGAATCTGCCTTTGGTGGCACAGGTGTCGGTGGCGGCGGTTGCGGCTGCAACTGAAGAATAAAACAAGCGTAAGTAAAAGCGTGAATAAGTAAGGACAAGGCTCAGGATAAAGCATGAAACCAGTCATCCCCAAGACCCCTGACAATCTGGCCAGCACTTTGCTGGCTGCTGCACTGGCCCTGCCCATGATGCAGGCTGCGCATGCTGAGTCAGCACCGGACAAGGGCCTGATCAGCCTGAAATTACTTGATTACAAAGATAGCCAGCCAGGCGAAGAGCGCGTCAAGGTACAGGCCAGCGCCCTCAAGATCATGGCACCGCTGTCGGATGAATGGTCAGTTGGTGCGACTTATGTGACGGACAGTATTTCTGGTGCCTCGCCTGCCTTCCATAGTTATGGCCTGGTCAAGCTCAGGGATTTTCGCCGTGCACTGGATGCCGAGGTCACCCGTTATTTCCCGCATCACACGCTGACCCTGGGTGCTACGGCATCCAGCGAGGCAGACTATATTTCGCGCGGCATGTCAGTACAGGGCAGCCAGTTCAGTGAAGATAAAAATACTACCTGGACTGCAGGCCTGGGGTTTGCCAATGATACCGTCAGCGCCTCCACGGGCAAGGTTAAAGGTGAAAACAAGCAGGTGAGCGATGCCTTGCTGGGCCTGACCCAGGTCATGAGCATGAATGATATCGTGCAGGTAAATCTGGGCCTGGCCCATGCCAAAGGTTATTTGTCTGACCCCTACAAGGCTTTTGACAAGCGCCCGGATGAACGCAATAGCTATACCTTGTTGACGCGCTGGAACCATCACTTCGATGCCACCGGTGGCAGTGCCCGCCTCAGTTACCGCTATTTTGGTGATAGCTGGAAAATCAGGTCGCATACCTTCGGCCTGGAATATACCCAGCCCTTTGGCCAGGGCTGGAGTGTTACGCCCATATTACGCATCTATAGCCAGAGCGCCGCCAGCTTCTATGTCGATGCAAAGCCGGAAATGTATCCGTTTGCCCCTAACCCGCCTGATGGTGCGCAGCATTATTCTGAAGACCAGCGTGTGTCGGCGTATGGCGCACGTACTGTGGGTATCAAAGTGGCGAAGCAAATCAATGAAGACTGGCAAGTCGATGTGAAATATGAGCAATACCAGCAACGCGCTTCATGGCGTTTGTTTGGTAGCGGCAGCCCGGGGCTGTTGCCCTTTGATGCCAAGACAGTACAGCTGGGTTTGTCACGACAATTTTAGGGCAGATGTACTGATAGATTTATGCAGATTTACCGCATCCCTTTCAAGGCCATGGCCAGCACATGTGAAGTTGTCATTGCAGACAATGATGATCAGGCGATGTTTGCCAAAGCGCAGGAAGCGATTGCGGAAGTCAGAAGGATAGAAGTCAAGTATTCGCGTTATAAACCGGACAGCATAGTCTCACGCATCAATGCCCAGGCCGGTGGCGATGCCGTAGCCTGTGATGACGAGACCATGGCCTTGTTTGATTATGCCCAGGCCTTGTACCAGGCCAGCGATGGCTTGTTCGATATCACCGCAGGCATACTGCGCCAGGCTTGGGACTTCAAGAGCCAGCGGTTGCCGGCAGAAGATGAAGTGCAGGCTTTGTGCCAGCGTATAGGCTGGCACAAAGTGGAGAGGACAGATAACAAGCTACGATTGCCACTGGCAGGCATGGAGATCGATTTTGGTGGCTTTGGCAAGGAATATGCGGCAGACCGCGCAGCATCCGTATTACAGACAGCAGGAGTCACGCATGGCTATGTCAACCTGGGTGGTGATATACGGGTGCTGGGCCCCAAGCCGGATGGCCAGGCCTGGATCATGGGCATACAAGACCCGCGCCAGCCAGACAAGATTATTGCCAGCATTCCCCTGACGACAGGGGCGCTGGCAACCAGTGGTGATTATGAAAAGTATATGGAAGTGGCTGGACAACGTTATTGCCATATCCTGAACCCGCTGACCGGCATGCCGGTCAGGCAGTGGCGCAGTATCAGCGTGCTCGCACCTGTGACCGCGCTGGCTGGCAGTTGTACCACCATAGGCATGTTGAAAGAAGCAAATGCGCTGGCATATTTACAGCAAACCGGTTTGCGCTTCCTGGCAATTGACCAGCAGGGCAGAGTACATACCCAGGCTGCTGCCTGAACAGAGAATTTAAGGAGTATCTATCATGACTACCGTAGTCGGCGACGATGGCAATAATACCTGGACCGTCATTAATCCATCGACCTTTACACTCGATGGCAAAGGCGGCATAGACACCCTCAATCTGGGTACTTCACTGCGCTCCAGTTATACCATTACCAAGGCAGCAGATGGTTCCGTCCATGTTGATACCCTGTCCGGTGCCAGTGGTGAATTGCATGCCACCCTGCTCAACATGGAAAGACTGGTATTCAATAATGGCCAGGATACGCTGGACTTGCTGAGTTTTTTTGGCGATACCACACCGCCTACAGTAATCAGCTTCAGCCCGGCAACGCTGGCAGGCAGCGTTGCCACCAATAGCGATATCGTGCTGACCTTCAGCGAACCAGTCAAGGCTGGCAGCGGCACCATCAGCCTGCAAAACGCCGATGGCAGCACCGTCGCCAGCTACAATATTGCCCAAAGCAGCAATGTCACGATCAGCGGCAATACGGTCACCATCAACCCGACCAATGACCTCAATAATGGCAGCACTTACAAGCTCAACATACCTTCTGGTGCCATCAAGGATGTTGCTGGCAATAACTACATAGGTACCAGCAGTTATTCTTTCACTACCGCCATCAAGGCGGTACCGGGCGGCATCGTCGGTACGGCGGGCAATGACAGCCTCAGCGGTACTGCAGGTAATGACAGTTTCAATGGCCTGGCCGGGAATGACATCATCAATGGTGGTGCAGGCCTGGACATCGCCATCTATGCGGGCAAGCGCAGTGACTTCAACATCACGCCATCTGGTGCCAATTTTACGGTCCAGGATAAAACCGGGGCCGAGGGTACGGATACTGTCAATCAGGTAGAGCGCCTGCAATTTGCCGACATGACAGTGGCACTGGATATCAATAGTACAGCGGGCGTCGCTTACCGCATTTACCAGGCGGCCTTCAACCGCACGCCGGATTTGCCTGGCCTGGGTTACTGGATAGGGCAGATGGACAAGGGTGCGACACTCAACCAGGTTGCTGCCAGCTTCGTCGTTTCAACTGAGTTCCAGCAATTGTACGGATCAAACATCTCTGACAATGCCTTCCTGACTGCCCTGTACAGTAATGTGCTGCACCGGACACCAGACCAGGCAGGCTTTGATTACTGGAATGGGCAAGTCAGCAAGGGCATGACAAGAGCCGACATACTCGCCAGTTTTAGCGAGAGTACCGAAAACCAGGTGCAGGTGGTTGCCAAGATACAGAACGGCATAGATTTCATTCCGTTCGGCTAATCAACGTCACAGGTGCTGCAAGTTTGCAGCACCTGGCCAAGCTCTGTGCATAAGTTAGCGCTTATACACAGCCTCGATATCCGCAGCAAAATGCGCGAGCAAATTATTGCGCTTGAGCTTCAGGGTAGGGGTGATGAGGGTGTTTTCCACCGTCCATGGTTCCAGTGTCAAAATCGCTGCGCGAGGCTGTGCATAGTAAGGAAAACCTTTTGTCAGCCCCTTGATACGTTGCACTACCGCTTTTTGCGCCTGCGGTAATTTCAGGCTGGCAGCATCATCCGGGTTCAGGTCCAGTGAGCTTGACAGCTCCAGCCAGTAGGCACGGCTCAGCACAACGGCACAGGCAATGAAAGGTGCGTTCTCGCCAAAAACATATGCCTGCTCGAACACGGCATCATTCATGATCGCCAGTTCCAGGTCTACAGGAGCGATTTTTTCACCTGTCGAGGTGACGATGATTTCTTTCACACGTCCCAGGATACGTACACGGCCGTCAACGATAGATGCCTGGTCACCAGTGCGCAGCCAGCCATCGATAAAAGTCTTGGCAGTATCTTCTTCACGCTTCCAGTAACCACGCATGACATTCGGGCCACGGACTTGCAATTCTGCATTTTCACCTATGCGCACTTCTACCTTTTCCACAGCGCGGCCTACGGTGGCAGGATCATTATCGTCAGGCGCATTGAAGGAAACCACAGGGGCCGTCTCGGTCATGCCATAGCCCTGCACGATAGGAATACCCAGACCGAGGAAACATTGCGAAATCGTCTGCGATAAAGCCGCACCACCACTGACAGCCACCCGCAGGCGGCCACCAAACTGGTTCTTGAGCTTGCTGGCGATCAACGGTTCCAGCACCAGCCAGCGCAGGGAATCCAGCATGGCTGTCACGCCATCACCCTTGAGCAAACCCTGCTCACGGCTGAAACGACGCCAACCGGTAGCAATTGCCAGATTAAACAAACTCGCCTGGAATTTTGATGCCGACAGTTTGGTCTGGATCACGCCATACACACGCTCATAAATGCGCGGCACAGAAATCAGGATGGTAGGCCGCACTTCCAGCAAATCCTGTGGCAATTGCTTTACCGAGCGCGAGAAGGCGACGCAGGCGCCAGCAGCAATCGGCAGGTAATAACCGGCAGTACGCTCAAAGGTATGCGACAAGGGCAGGAAGGATAAAAACACATCGCTAATAACCGGCGACACCCTGTGGACAACTGCCTTGACGTTAGAAACCACATTCGTGTGCGTCAGCATGACACCCTTGGGTTTGCCTGTCGTGCCAGAGGTATATACCAGGGCTGCCAGGTCATCGGCTGCAGGGCCTTTTACATTGGTCTGCAGATTCGCAGCACTGGAGAGCCATTCATCGATTTGTACAACAGGGACACTGGCTGGCAAGACTGCTGCATCCAGCTCTTTTTCCAGAACAACAACCTGGCGCAGGGCAGGCAAGTCAAGGCCAGCATTGGCGATGTCTTTCCATTGTCTGTCGCTTGCGGCGATTAAAAAAGCAGCATCGCTGTCACTGAGGATGTAGGCAATACTGGCCGGGTTATCCAGCGCATGCATGGGTACGGGCACAAAGCCGCAAGCCTGCACGGTCTGGTCCATGCAAACTGCATGCAAACCATTCGGCAGCAGGATGGCAATGCGTGAACCATGTTCCAGCGCCAATGGTGACAAGGCCTTGATAAAACCCTGGACGCGCTCTTGCGTCTGTTCCCAGGAATAAGATATCCACAAGCCCTGGCCATCATCGAATTGCCGGTAGGCTTCTGCATCAGGGGTTTGTGCTACCCGCCAGGCAAATAATTCTGCCAGGGTTTGCACTGTGGATAAGTCGGGAGTTGTTGCTGTTTGGGCAGAGGTAGACATGAAATGTGAAGCAAAATTAAACAAGCCAGCAGCAAGTTTTCAACCGGACCCGGGAAAACTTGGTTCGTATTTACACGAATATGCCGACTAAAAGCGTCATTATGCAACAAATGGAAAATAAGCTATTGCGAGGGCGCAAAATGCTCGTTTCACATCCACACTAAGAGGGCATATTTAAATAAAAGCACAAGGACACCTCCCACTATCCAGGATAAGGCCTCCACCACAATCTCACGTGAGAATCGAAATTCAACTTTGGGCTGCTGGTTCGTGTGGTTTTGTATAGTCTTCACGCTGGCAAAAGCTCCGCAGCCACAAACCTGGCACTGCTGGACTTGCTTGCTGTTTTCTGCTGTACAGGCATGACAGACCCAGTCATAGCCGACTTTTTTGCTACTCACTCAATAAGCCTTTTTTCTTCTCTGCCAGTTTCTTATATTTTTTATAGAGAAAGGGAGCAAAGAACAGGGTAGGCGGACCAAACAAGACTATCTGTACCACCATGGAAATGATGAATGATCGGCTGAATATGAGTAGCAAAAGAAACAAACCTGTTTCCATCGCCAGGCATGCGAGCACTGTCTTCCAGATGGGGGATAAGTTATGCCAAAACTGCTTCATTTGTAAAAATCCTGAAAAGCCAAAATCTCTGCCAGAAAAAAGTTAATCTACAATCCTCAGTATAATTGAGGCCTTGTCCGCCCCACCCCATACCGGAGTATATATGTTAGGCACGCAAGATCTCATCCAGTTCATCATCGCAGGCATCTTACTCAATATCGCCCCTGGTCCTGACTCCATCCTCATCATGACGCGTAGTGCGACGCAAGGCTGGCGCGCCGGGTCGGCAGCGGCGCTGGGTGTAGGTGCGGGTACCCTGGTGCATATCATGGCCGCAGCCCTGGGTTTATCGGCCTTGCTGGCGACTTCTGCAACTGCTTTCACCATTGTCAAACTGGCCGGGGCTGCCTATCTGCTTTACGTCGGCATATCCATGTTGTTAAGTCGGGCAAAATCTGCGGAACAAGCTCAGGCAGGCAATACCAGCCAGCCCTTGCTCAGCCACCGCAAGATTTTCATGCAGGGCTTTTTGACGAATGTACTCAATCCCAAGGTCGCGATTTTCTTCCTGGCTTTCGTACCGCAGTTTATTGCTGCTGATGCCAGCAACAAGCCGCTTGCTCTGATCTTCCTGGGTTGCATTTTTAATTTCAATGGCATGATCTGGTGTAACTTCCTCGCAATCTCTACTGCATTTGCCAGACAACGCGTGGCTGTCAACCAGGCTGTCACGCTGTGGCTGAACCGCTTCATTGGTTTGATGTTTGTTTCTTTTGGTATCAAACTGGCTTTATCGAATAAAAACTAATCACTATCTGCACTGTGACAGACGAAAGAAATGCAGACATAATGAGCACAAGCAGACCGAATTAATTCAGACTCATCCATGCAGTTTTTTTGGGGATCTATGTCATGTCTTTCTTGTCATCGAATATAAAGTCACTGCCGCCCTGGAAAGTCTTGCTGGTTGATGATGAACCTGATATTCATGATGTCACCAAGCTGACACTGAGCCGATTTCGCATGGACGAGCGGCCTCTGCTGTTTCTCGATGCCTACAGCGGCGCAGAGGCCAAAACCATGCTGGCCAGCCATCAGGATATTGCCCTGGTATTTCTTGATGTCGTCATGGAAAAAGAAGACAGCGGCCTCGAAGTAGCCCGCTGGCTGCGTCAGGAACAGGGCAATCAATTCACCCGCATCGTGTTACGCACAGGCCAGCCCGGCCAGGCACCGGAAGAAAATGTCATCGTTGATTACGATATCAATGATTACAAGGAAAAAACCGAGCTCGACCGCAAGAAATTATTCACCACTACCTTCGCCGCCCTGCGTGCCTACCGCGACATCATGGATGTGGAACAGGCCAGACGCTTCCAGGCGACTTATCGCGAAGGCCTGGAGCGTGTCATCGAAGCCTCCGCCCATATCTTCAAGCAACGCAACCTGCATGATTTTGCCAATGGCTTGCTGCAGCAGGTAGTTGCCCTGTTGCGGCTGGAACAAAGCCTGCTGGTACGCCTGCGTGGTGCCAGTGGCATCTCGGGCGCAGACAGTTATGAAGTGCTGGCCAAGATAGGTGAGTTCGACGATGACAGCCAGATCTTCACTGATGAACTGGTACTGCAATTACATGAAGCCTGCGCCAACCGCATCTCGCTCCTGAACGGTGATACCTATGTAGGCTATTTCCCGAACAGCAGCGGCAAGGCGTCTTTGCTGGTGCTCAGGGGTGTGCATGATGTTGCCGAGATCGATGCCAAATTGCTGGAAGTTTTTTCTTCCGGCGTAGCCATCGCCTTCGATAATATTTTACTCAACCAGGAAATCACCGATACCCAGAGTGAGATGATCATGCGCCTCGGCGACGTGGTGGAATCGCGCTCACATGAAGCCAGCAACCATGTGCAGCGCATGGCAAAAGTCTCTTATCTGCTGGCTGTCGCCTCCGGCATGCCCAGGGATGAAGCGAATATCCTGCGGCAAGCCGCTCCCATGCATGACATAGGAAAAATAGCCACACCTGACGCCGTCTTGCTGAAACCCGGCAAGCTCGATGTCGCTGAATGGGAAATCATGAAACAGCATCCCGATGTAGGTGCATCGATACTGGAAGGTTCACAAAGACCCATACTCAAAGCCGCCGCCATCATCGCCCACCAGCATCATGAAAAATATGATGGCAGTGGTTATCCACAGGGCCTGAGCGGAGAAAACATCCACGTCTACGCCCGCATCGTCGCCGTCGCCGACGTCTTCGACGCCCTCATGCACGCCCGCTGCTACAAACCCGCCTGGGAACTCGACGCCGTCCTCACCCACCTGCAAAGCGTCAGCGGCAGCCACCTTGATCCGCGTTATGTGGACTTGATGATTGCCAATGTGGATGAGGCGCTGATGGTGAATGCGCGGTTTCCGGATTGAGACCGTTAGAAGGTGTTTGCTCTACATATCGTTGACCTTGTTTTAAGTCATATTATTCGTTACCGTTACACGTCATTTGAGATTGCAGGCCGGGGGTAGCCCGGCGGCTACTCACCTTTTTTGCTTCGCCAAAAAAGGTAAGCGAAAAAAGGCGACCCCAAAGTCAAAAGCAACGTCAATGCAACTGATATTCCGACTGTATTAAATATGGTTGATCAACGAGATGCGGGGTTGGGGTTGGGGTTGGGGTTGCTTTTGACTTTCGCCGTTCCCATGTGTAGACGCCGTTTGTGCGGTACAGAAAATGGAAAGAGAAGGACCGCTGTCTGAGCGCAGCGAGTTTCGGGCCTTCCCATTTTTTGTGCTGCACAAATGGGGACCCCGAAGGGGCGGCTATGCCTGGGTCGCCTTCTTTTGCATTCTTTTCTTGGCGAGACAAGAAAAGAATGTAGCTGTCGGGCTACCCCCGACCGGCAATCGTAAATGACGTGTAATAGTATTTCAAAAGCAGATACGCAAAACACTACGAATCTGAAATTAATATAACCAACGCTCTGCAACGAACGTCGCTGGAGCGCAAGCCCGGTGGAATGACGTAGCTTAGTATCCGGCATATCACCGATCTGCCGCCATTAAATCACGCATGAAAGTACGTTCAGGTCAACAAATAAACACATCTCAACCACAAACCTAAGCCCCCTCCCTCACCGGCAAACTCCTCCTCTGCGGAAACCGCAACTGATACCGCAATCCCTCACCCGGCACACTAGTCGCCCTCACAGTACCATGCAAAGCCCCCGTCACCAGGTTATACACAATATGCGCCCCCAGCCCGCTACCACCCTGGCCACGCTTGGTCGTAAAGAATGGCTCAAACAATTTTTTCAGGGCAGCATCATCCATGCCTATGCCATCATCGGCAAATTCCAGTTCCACCTGATCCTGCGACCTTTGCGCGCGGATAGTCACGGTGCCTTGCTCACGTCCATCAAAGCCATGATGGATGGAATTCATCAGCATATTGGTGATGATTTGGGATAGCGCGCCGGGGTAATTCCTGACCAGCACACCCTTGTCGCATTCCAGTTTGACTCTGATGTTTTTATTCTTGATTTTGGGATGCAAAGACAACAGGATTTCTTCGAGATAGGCACGCAGGTCAAACTCGCGCATGCTTTCTGAAGACTGGTCCACCGCCACCTGCTTGAAGCTGCGTATCAGGGTAGCGCTGCGCTGGCAATTGCTGGTCATGATGCGCAGGGACTGATCCATGATATCGAAAAATTGCTGTAAGCCATCCTTGCTGAGATGGCCTGCCTCAAAGTCCTTGCGTATCAGTGCCAGCTCTTCCACCATATGACTGGTGGCCGTCACACAGATGCCTACCGGGGTATTGATTTCGTGGGCGACGCCGGCCACCAGGCGACCCAGCGAGGCCAGTTTTTCCTGGCTGATGAGTTCTGCCTGCGCGGCTTGCAAGGCGGCCAGGGTGTGGTTCAGGGTATCGTTCTGTTGTGCCAGCCTGGTATAGGCCTCGCGTATATCACTATCTGCCTTGATACGCGCCAGGGCAGATGCAACATGGTTGGCCACAAATGCCAGCAGATCAAGATCGGCCTCGGTATAGATGATGTCGGCCTTATAGCTCTGGACGATGATGACACCGTGAATGTAATCATCTGCCAGCATGGGTGCGCCCATCCAGCTGACCAGGTCGCTACTGCCCAATACCTGTATTTCACCGTCGCTGACCAGTTTTTGCAAACGCAGCTGGTCTATCAGTTGTGCATGGCGTTGATGGACTACATAAGACGTCATGCCAGCGCCCATGGGGAAGCGCTGCCCCCTGAGATCTGCATCTTTTTCATCCCGCATATACTGTATGCTGAATTCATCACTTTCAGGCAGGTACAGGGCCACCATGAAATTTGGCACCTGCAATAACTGGCTGACGATGTCATGCAGGCGCGAGAATTTCAGCTCGGTTTCGGTAACTGTAATGGACAGCTCGGCAATTTCATACAAGACTCTTTGCAGGGTCTCAGCGCGGCGTCTTTCCTGTACCTCATGTTCCAGCAGGGCAGTCCTGTCTGCCACTGCCTGTTCGAGGCGGTCCAGGCTTTGTACCGCTTGCAAGGAGGTGGAAATATGATTGGCGATGAGGGCAAACAGGGCCTGGTCTTCTTCGCTGTAGGTATGCGATGCATCATAGCTTTGTATGACCATCGCCCCCAGTGGCTGCTTTTGCTGATCCAGCAGCGGGCAACCCATCCAGTGTTCAGCGCGGGCGCCAGTGCCCCAGGCTTCGCCACCAGCGGCGATGACGGCGTTTTCCCTGGCGGCATCTTCTTCCGCCGTCATCAGCAAGGGCTTACGATTCAGTATGATCCAGGCGGTCGGTGACTGGTCGGGCGAGGCCAGCACAAACCAGGCAGCCGGGTCCACGGGCGCGTCAATTTCATCAACCCTATAAGCATAGCGTATGGCGTGCTGCTGTTTATCGTAGAGGGCGACATAGAAATTGGCCGCATACATGAGGCGGCCCAGTGCCTGATGCACTGCTTGCAGGAATCCTGTAACGTCGCTGGAGGAAGCAGAAATCTGGCTGATTTCCAGCACCATGGATTGAACGGCTTCAAGGCGTTCCAGGCGCGCTTCCATGACAAACTCCCCAAGGAGATATCGACAGCAGGTTTATTTGATAGGCAAACAACTAGTATTCTTGACTTCTTCCATCACTGCATAGGTATGCGTTTCTCGCACGCCATTCAATTGCAGCAGCGATTTGCCGAGGAAATCGCGGTAGGCATTCATGTCTTTGACACGCGCCTTGACGAGGTAGTCAAAACCACCCGCCACCATATGGCATTCCAGCACTTCAGGGATGGCTTGTACGCCACGCCGGAAAGCGTCGAACACGTCTGGCGTCGTGCGGTCGAGCACAACTTCAATGAAAACCAGCAAGGCCACATCAAGCAGATGGGGATTGAGCTGGGCTGTGTATCCTAGTATGTAGCCGGATTCTTGCAGCTTGCGCACGCGTTCCAGGCAGGCAGCAGGAGAGAGATTTACCCTGGTTGCCAGTTCTACATTACTGATACGGCCATCGTTTTGCAATTCGGCCAGAATTCTTTTACTGATTTTGTCGAGCATAAGAAGTCAAAAATCGTCAGTGTGGTGGTTAATAATATTCGGCATAATTTTCTCACAAAATAGAAAATTTCGATATATGTTCTGATTTCCAGAATTAATCCTCGAAGAGCATCTATACAATGAAATCATATTTGTTTTGATTATTTTTATATGATTGCGACCACCGTGCCAACCAATAACCCACCTTTTTCTGCCCTTAAGGCAGAGCTGCTCGCCCCTGCCAGCCCTCTCCGTACTGCCATTACAGAAGCATACCGCCGATCAGAGCCAGATGCTGTGCAATGGCTCTTAGGCAATATCAATCAGCAGGAAGATCAGCAAAAGAGTGTTGCAGAACTGGCACACCGTCTGGTCAGCAATGTACGCCAGCAACGCACCCGCGCTTCTGGTGTTGATGCCCTGATGCATGAATTCTCTTTGTCTTCGGAAGAAGGCGTGGCCCTGATGTGCCTTGCAGAAGCCCTGTTGCGCATCCCCGATCATCAAACCGCCGACCGCCTGATTGCCGACAAGATCAGCAAGGGTGACTGGCGCAAGCATCTGGGTGAATCACCTTCGCTGTTCGTCAATGCTGCCACTTGGGGCTTGCTGGTGACCGGCAAGCTCGTCAGCACGAATAGCGAACAAGGCCTGGGTTCTGCCCTGACACGACTGATTGCCAAGGGTGGTGAACCACTGATACGCAAGGGCGTTGATATGGCCATGCGCATGCTGGGCAACCAGTTTGTCACTGGCCAGACCATAGAAGAAGCCCTGAAAAACAGCCAGGACAATGAAAAACGCGGCTACCGCTATTCGTATGACATGCTGGGTGAAGCAGCGCTGACTGCCAAGGATGCAGCCTTCTATTACAAGGCCTATGAAACTGCCATCCATGCGATAGGCAAGGCCTCGAATGGCCGTGGCATCAAGAATGGCCCTGGTATTTCCGTCAAACTGTCGGCCCTGCACCCGCGTTATTCACGTGCCCAGCGTGAACGCACGATGAATGAATTGCTGCCCCTGCTGAAAAAATTACTGGTGCTGGCAAAGCAATACAATATCGGCCTGAACATTGATGCAGAAGAAACCGACAGACTGGAATTGTCGCTGGACCTGATGGAAGCACTGGCCTTTGATACCGACCTCAAAGGTTTTGAAGGCATAGGTTTTGTCGTCCAAGGCTATCAAAAGCGTTGCCCCTTCGTCATTGATTATCTGGTCGATCTGGCACGCCGCAGTGGTAGCAAGTTCATGATACGCCTGGTCAAGGGCGCTTACTGGGATGCAGAAATCAAGCGTTCGCAAGTTGATGGCATGAGTGGTTTCCCGGTCTATACCCGCAAGGTGTATACCGATTTGTCTTACCTGACTTGTGCACAAAAACTGCTGGCAGCGACTGATGTGATTTATCCACAATTTGCCACGCATAACGCCCTGACCTTATCGACCATTTATACCTGGGCACAAAAAGCCGGTATCACTGATTATGAATTCCAGTGCCTGCACGGCATGGGTGAGACCTTGTATGACCAGGTGGTAGGCAAAGACAAGCTGGACAAGCCTTGCCGCATCTATGCTCCGGTTGGCTCACACCAGACCTTGCTGGCTTACCTGGTACGCCGCCTGCTGGAAAACGGTGCGAACTCGTCCTTCGTCAACCAGATCGTTGATGAAAATGTGTCGATAGAATCCATGCTGGCTGACCCTATCGCGGTTTCGCGTGAACTGGGTGGCGCGCCACATGCAGCCATTGCCTTGCCCAAGGATTTGTTTGGCAAGGAAAGAAAAAATTCTGCTGGCCTGGATTTTTCAAATGAACTGGAGTTGCAAAAAATCAGTGCCCACTTTGCCGAGAGCAGCCAGCAAAGTTTGACAGCCGCGCCTATCCTGCATGGCCAGGTATCTGCTACCCAGGCACGCCCTGTGAATAACCCGGCGAATCAGTTGGATGTCGTTGGTGAAGTCATAGAAGCCGATGCCCAGGACGTGCAAACCGCCCTGCATGCGGCAGAACAATATGCCATGGACTGGCAAACCACAGCGCCAGTAGAACGTGCTGCTGCCCTGAAAAAAGCAGCGGACTTGCTGGAAACGCAAACCCTGGATTTCATGGCGCTGGCAATACGTGAAGCTGGTAAATCACTGCCGAATGCCTTGGCAGAAGTGCGCGAAGCCGTAGACTTTTTGCGTTATTACGCCGCCCAGGTAGAGAGCCAGGCAAATATCCAGGCGCTGGGTCCTGTCGTCTGTATCAGCCCATGGAATTTCCCACTGGCCATCTTCATTGGTGAAGTCAGTGCTGCGCTGGCCGCAGGTAATGTGGTGCTGGCAAAGCCAGCAGAGCAAACTCCGCTGATCGCTTATCGCGCCATACAACTGATGCATGAAGCTGGTGTGCCACGTGGTGCCCTGCAATTCTTGCCAGGCACAGGTGAAGTCGTTGGTGCCCAGCTGGTGGCTGATCACCGCGTCAAGGGTGTGATCTTTACTGGCTCTACCGAAGTCGCTCAAATCATCAACCGCACACTGGCAAAACGCGCTGTGGCGGAAGGCATTGATATACCGCTGATCGCTGAGACCGGTGGCCAGAATGCCATGATCGTCGATAGCAGCGCCTTGCCTGAGCAAGTTGTCAATGATGTATTGTCTTCCGCTTTTGACAGTGCCGGCCAGCGTTGCTCTGCCTTGCGCGTCCTGTGCCTGCAAGAAGATATCGCCGACAAAACCATAGAAATGCTGCACGGTGCCATGCAGGAATTGCGCATAGGCCAGCCCGACCGTCTGGCCATCGATATCGGCCCTGTCATCGATGCCGAAGCACAAAACAATTTGATGAACCATATCAATAGCATGCGTGACAAGGCCAAGTCCTTCTACACACTGGACCTGTCAACCACTTGCCGTGCCGGTACTTTTGTTGCGCCAACTGTCATGGAAATCGCCAATCTGGCTGACCTGAAAAAAGAAGTATTTGGCCCGGTACTGCATGTCTTGCGCTACAAGCGCAGTGACTTGCCCGCATTGATAGACCAGATCAATGGCACCGGTTTTGGCCTGACCCTGGGCATCCATACCCGCATCGATGAAACCATCGATTTCATCATCTCCCGCGCCCATGTCGGCAATATCTATGTGAACCGCAATATCGTTGGTGCGGTAGTGGGTGTGCAGCCCTTTGGCGGTGAAGGCAAATCCGGTACCGGCCCCAAAGCTGGTGGCCCGCTGTATCTGAAACGCCTGCAACGCACGCCTGTCACTGGCCTGGGTGGACATACAGTGTATGAACGCCAGTCACCACCAGCGCTGGAAGCCTTGCTGGTCTGGGCGCAAAAACAGGGACATCAAAAAATTGCCGAGCTGGGCGAGCACTATGCTCACAACAGCCCCTATAAAGTGACCCAAGTCTTGCCTGGCCCGACAGGCGAACGCAATACCCTGTCATTTGCACCACGTGGCCGCATCTTCTGTGCGGCGACTACCGTCAACTGCCTCGTCAATCAACTGGCGGCAACGCTGGCGACGGGTAACCAGCCGGTTTTGCCTGCGCAAACCATGACGATCCTGCCTGCCGGGTTGCCGGCCGAAGTCAGCAAGCTGCTGATTACTGCGGAAGCGGAAGACTGTGGTGCACAGCTAGCCCTGGTGGAAGGCGGCTTGCTGTCCCATTACAAACTCTTGTTTGCCGGTCTGGATGAAGCCATCGTCTCTGTCGTTGAAACCCATGACCATGCAGAAATACCTTTGTGGCGTTTGATGGCTGAACGTGCACTCTGTGTGAATACCACGGCTGCGGGTGGCAATGCGAGTTTGATGACACTGGCTAACTAAAACCCATTATCTGTAAGCTGCACCAGAATCAGCTCCTCCGGAAACGGAGGAGCTTTTTTTGTTTTTGTTCGTCCGCAGCTAGCAGGTTTGATGTGCGCATATCCTCATTTCACTCCCTTATTTTCTCAGTCTGGCGCGTCACCCCACAGCTTCGTGCCTGCTCTGGATATGCTGGCATTTTTTTGTATGTCATGGATTTCATCAAGGGAAAAGATGCGTTTTCTGCTCATATTATTTCTGTGCAATGCCTTCTTCAACGACAGTTGTTTTGCTGCGGTGATTTCAGGACAAGACGGTAACAAATACCAGTCAGAGTTTTCTCTTTGTAGCGATGTCGGGAGCGATGCACGTTTGAAAGGCAGCATGTGTGCACGCGTGAATATGCCACTGTCGCATGGCAAGCCAGTCACTGAGCAGCCAGATACGACGATTAGCCTGTTTGTCCGGAAGTTTCCAGCGGCAGGCATAGCAAAAGGCCAGCTATGGCTGATCGCCGGTGGCCCTGGAGAATCAGGTGCTTCCCTATATTCTTTTGTTGAGCGCTTCCGGGATAGCTTTCCAGGTTTCGATTTGCTGGTACCCGATCATCGCGGTACTGGTTTTTCTAGCCGCCTGTGTCCGCAGGAAGAAGCGGTGGGCAGCCCGGGCGGCACGACACTGGTGGCGCAGGAATGGCAAAGCTGCTTCAGCTATCTTCAGCAACATCCCGGCTATGCGCGCCAGTTCAGCCTGACAAATGCGGCACATGATTTGCGTCAGTTAATCCTGCAAAACCTGGATGGCAAACCCGTATATGTATATGCTGTATCGTATGGAACGCAATTAATACTGCGCGCTCTGCAGATCGTCAAATTGCCACTGAATGGTCTTATCCTTGATTCTCTGGTCCCCTTACAGACAGCAGGCCAATGGGATCTTAGCCAGCGTTCTTTTGTGCTTGATGATATAGGCCGCAAAGTGCTGGGTGGTCCTGCCGAAACCTCCTATAAAAATCTGCTGGCCAGACTGGCAGCAAATCCTGCCTTGGCAAAAGATATCCCCGGTGGGGAGGTCAGGCAGTTTTTTGGCAGATTGCTGGACGTACCGGAAGCACGCGAGCATTTGCCGGCCCTGATCAGGGATATGGAACATGGCAAGCAGACAGGCGAATTACAGAAAGTGCTGGGCATACTGGGTAAGAGCTATGCTGAATTTGGTACTTATCCACAGTTGCCGCCGTCGATACCCCTGGTGAGCATCATCAGCCAGTCAGAAAACAATTTGCGTCCGGGCTTGACGCATGAGGCCATACAACAGGAAAACGCCAGCCTATTGTTTACCAGCCCCTTGCCAGGCTTGCTCATCAATACCGGTTTGCCTGCCTATGAGCCAGACCAGTACTTTGGAAAACTGCCTGCAAGTTTGCCACCCAGCCTGGTACTGCAAGGCACATGGGACCCGAAAACTCATTATGAGGGCGCCGTAGAGCATATGGCCAGCCTGAAAAAAACCGGCAAGCTCACGCTCGTCACTGTAAATGAAGCCCCGCATTTCATACTGTGGACGGCACCTGGCTGTTTCGCAAAAGCCAGTCGTGCATTTCTTGCAGGCCAGGTGCTCATGAAGGAATGTCAGGAAAAATAAGGACGGGTTAAAATACTTGCAAGAGCATGGGCAATTCAATTTTATGCTTTACCCTATGCTTGTTCCCCGCTTACTTACTGCCCTTTTTCACGCTCATGAGCAAACGCCAGAATCCCAGTATTTCTTCAAGAAAGCAGCCTCAGCAAAGCCGCTCGGCAGAACTGGTGGCCATCATACTGGAAGCTGCATTGCAGGTTTTGCAAAGGGAAGGCGCACAAAAATTTACCACGGCGCGGGTGGCAGACAGGGCAGGTGTCAGCGTTGGCTCTGTGTATCAGTATTTCCCTAACAAGGCAGCCATCCTGTTCCGCCTGCAAAGCGATGAATGGCGGCAGACGGGCGGAATGTTGCGCGAGATATTGCAAGATGCCCAGCAAGCACCGCTGGAACGTTTGCGCACCCTCGTGCATGCCTTTATCCGTTCAGAATGTGAAGAGGCACAAATGCGTAGTGCCCTGACAGATATTGCCCCGCTATATAACGATGACCCACAGGCACAGGAGGCATGGCTATACTGGGACCACACCGTCAAGGTATTCATCGCAGAGTTGCTGCCTGCGGCCTCTGCAGCAAGCCGTTCCATCGTGGAAGAACTGCTGTCCACCACGCTCAGCAATGCTGGTGAACATGTCTCGGCAAGTACTTATCCTGTGGCCAGGATAGATGATTATGCAAATGCCATGGCGGATATGTTTTGTGCTTATCTGAGCAACCTGAAAAACAGAAGTGAACAGGCTTGATGACCAGCCTGTTCAAGGCTTTATGCAGTTACAGGGGTTTTAACCAGCAAACGCATGGCGACCAGCATGGATAAACCTACAGCCACGCCACCAGCAAGAAATACCATATCCACACCCCAGCGCCCGGCGATGACACCTGCCAGCGGGCTGGCAATGCCCAGCGAGATATCCAGGAAAGCCACGTAAGCCCCCATGGCAACGCTACGACTTTGCGGTGGTGCACGTCTGGCGGCTTCGACGCCAAAACCAGGGAAAGCCATCGAATAACCAAAACCTGTGCAGGCAATTCCGAGATAGGTCATCGTCGCGGTATCCGCCCACCAGATCAGCAGTAATCCGGCAGCTTCAATGATGACACTGACGAGCGCCACCCTGGCACCACCCAGCTTGTCTGGCAAATGTCCAAAGAAAATGCGCGCAGCGATGAAAGCCAGACCAAAGGAAGTAAATGCCATGGAAGAATTACCCCAGCCTCTGGCGGCAAACAATAAGGCAACGAAAGCCGTGATCACACCGAAACCTATACTGGCCAGTGCCAGGCCCATGCCAGGTAACACAACCATGCCCAATACTTTATAAAAAGGCATGCGGCTACTGCCCAAGGGTGGAATTGCGGTGATAGTCAAAGCGATCAACAAGGCCAGGAATGGTATGCATATGGTGCTGACTGCTATACCGGCAAAACCCCAGTGCGCATTCAGGGCAACACCTGCTGGTGCACCCAGCGCCATTGCGCCGTAAAGGGCGATGCCCACCCATGCCATGACCTTGCCCGCATTTTGCGGCCCCACCAGCCCTATGCCCCAGCCCAGGGCACCTGTGACGACCAGGCTTTCACCTATCGCCAGCAAAACACGTCCGCTCAGCAATATCCAGACTGAAGTGACTGGTACAGAGACAAAAGGCAGTGAGACAAGATAAGCCAGGCCTGAGCTCGCGATGACGAGCAGGCCAGCCACTACTGCCCGTTTGGCACCATGGCTGTCAGCAAAATTACCAGCCCATGCGCGTGTAAGCAGGGCAACAGCAAATTGTGCACCGATGACCGTACCAACTATCAGGGTACTCATGCCCAGGTTGTCATGCAGATAAAGAGGCAGCACTGGCAACTGCATGCCCATGGTCAGAAAACCGATGAAAACCGCCAGCGTAAGTGGCAGCAGCTTGAGAATAACATTAGCGCCAGTTGCTGGATTTGCCGCATTTGCCGCATTTGCCGCCTGCAATGACGCTGAAGATTGGGAAGATAAAGACACAGATAGACTCCAGACATAAAAAATAATTGATGCTGGATATGATAAAAGTCTTCATTGACATCGAATAGTCGCGTAATACCGACTATGCAAGACAGGCCGCAAAGCTATACAGGACGGGGCTTTGCTGGAATTTCTCTGTTATTTTTCTGAGTGTGCACGCAAAATATTCGCGTTTCAACTGGAGTCTGCAGAGGCTGACGTGCAAAAACCTGCAGACAATAATAAGCTGGGGATAAGTTCTTTTTATTTTGATTAATGCTCTATAGCCTGAGTTGATTATTTAGGCTTTTTGTTTTGACTGCAGTGATTCGATAGCATCACATAAAGAATCTGCATAGCCAGTTTTCTTGAATTTCCCGGCAACTTGCGTGCAGTTGTTTTTTATAACTTCTGAAGCCAGCAGCTGTTGCAGACTGCGCGTCAGTTTGTTGCCAGTCAGGCGCGACATGCGTATGAAATCGCCTGTACCTAGTTTTTTAACACGTGCAGCATTATCAAACTGGTCAAACGCAAGTGGCGTTACCAGTTGTGGTGTGCCTGCCCTCAGTGCTTCTGCCGTTGTCCCTATACCACCGTGGTGAACAAGTGCAGATGCGTGCGGCAAAATACTGCGCAGGGGTAAATAACTTTGCCAGAGTATGTTGTCAGGTAAAGCTGCAGCAATCTGTTCACGATGGCTGGTAAGGAATATCGCCCGCAAACCCAGTTTTTGCACGGCTTGTTGCGCGCACAAAAAATAATGATCAGCCTGAATATTTCCTGATCCTGGCGTAAAAATCAGTGGTGCAGGGCCTGCAGCAAGAAATTCTTCCAGCTCTGTGGATAAGTCTGTAATTGTGCTGCTGTCATAGAGCTGGAATTCGCCCATGGCCAAAGGAGCTGGCCAGTCTGGCTGGACTGGTGCAAACCAGTCTGGAAAAAAACTGATACTTAAATCTGGTACTGCATACATATGCGGTGCCAGGCTGCTGATAGTCGATAAATTCCTGGCCTGTCTGGCTCGATTGATGATGGGTACGGCAACTGGATCAATAAAATTCTTGTCCGCATAAGTCCATAAGCGCTTGCGCATCCAAACCGGCAGCCATTGCGGTATGAATAAATCACCCATCACCAGGGGATTATGCACAGTTCGTAAATTCGAGGGCGCGAGATAAGCAGCGACGATGGGGATATCAGGCCGGAAACTGCGCACAATATCTGCTGCAGGCAAACCCAGTGGATGAGTTACCAGGACGCAATCCTGTTCAACTGGTAAAGATGCAATATAGGCTGGCATCTCAGTGAGCACTGACTTACTTGATTCAAGCACGATGCCCATGCCCTTGCGTATATCCCACATATCTGGATGACTTAACGCAGCATCATAGTCAGCCTGGGTTCCCAATACCTTGTAGGCAATACCTGCTTTTTCTGCATGAGTGGCATGAACTGGAGCCAGCAGCATGGTGGTTTCATGTCCGCGCTTTTGCATTTCAACTGCGAGGCTGAGGAAAGGGAATATATCTCCCAGAGTACCCATCCCAAGGAAAATGTAATGCCTCGCTGTGATCATTGTGGTCATGATGCTTTATTTGCTGGCAAAGGCAATGTCGTCAAAATTTTTCCATAGTTGCTGATTTTGTTCACAGATAGGACCAGATGACGCTATCTGAAGATGCTTTGGCCTTGCCAGATTATTTCTTTTGCGCCAGTTCGCGCAGTTCTTCACCCATTTTTTTTGCTGCTTCAAACATTTTTTCCATCATGGGTGTCATTACTTTTTGCATGGCATTCATGCTTTCTTGCATGACAACAGGCATTTTGCTGACATAAGACCTGCCAGCAGGAGATCTGTAGAAAGCGCTGATGCCATCAATATCTTCCTGACTCAGGGAATTGCTATAAACCTCAACAAGAATTGGTTCAAGTTTTTCCCAGGTAACTTCTGACCTGTGGATATCCATGACTTGATCCCGGAATTTATCCATGATTTTTTGCTGGTCTGCATTAACAGGCTGGTCTTTCATGGCTGTCTTCATCATGTCTTTCATGACGCGTTCCATTTGGACTTCAGTACTTTTCAGCATTTGCTGACTATTCGTCAACACCAGCAATTCTTTAACCGAGGCTGCCGTAGGTTTTTCTGCATGCGCTTCAGCACATGCCAGCAAGGTCGCAAACAGCAAAGTTGACCATAGCTTCATCGGTATTTCCTCTCAGGTTTTGTACGAGTTACGGATTCTACGACAGTTTTTTGCTTTTGTTTTTTTGCATTTTTTGAGCTGTGGATACCTTTAGATTGAATAAGTTTATATATAAATAGTAGTAGTTGTTAACGCAGGCATGTTGCTGTGGATAAGTCAGTAAACATCCACAGGATCAAGCATTTAGGCAAATGATAAGGCGGTGATAAAAGTCTGTATATCCACAGGACAAAATCTGAACAGTAAACGCTGTCGTGAGTAATTTTTGAGTTACGCACAATGGATGCAGTGGATATCAGCAGACTTATCCACAAAGATTTTTTTAAAAATGTTGTTTTTCACTGAAAAATCCCGGGAAAACACCTGTTTTCAGCTTTGCAGATGAAAATTTTTATAAAAAAACGGGTGAAGTTAGCTTTTAAGGCTAGCAAACGAGAGTCTGCTGTTTTTTTAACCTGGGGCCATCTTTAAAAATTCAAAATGGCTTGCATGAAAAAAACGCATTCTTGTTTTGACGGATGAGCTTCATTTTTTTTAAGAAAAAAGTCTGCAAGAGATTTTTTAAGCTAAACGATCTTAAAAAATTCAACGTCACTTGCAATAAAAAAACGAGCGTCTGTTTTGATGGATGGAATATTTTTTTGGAAAGTCCGTTTGTGGCACGTACTTCTTTTTTTGAAGTTTGGATATTTTTCAAAATTTTTTTATTTCAATCAAGAGCAGGTCTTTCAGAAAATTTTTCAGAGTTTCCCGAAAAGCGTTTAATTAAATAATTAGTTTATATATACATAGTAATAGTAGTTAACGTCGCGATTTTTTGTGGATAAGTCTTAATTTATCCACAGAAACAAGTACTTAGTTCATGTATAGATGTGCTGATAAGTCCTGTATGAAAAAAGGATGGTTTTGGGATAAAAAATCTTTTTCCACTGCTTGGTATGGTTTTGCACAGTTCATCCTGTGGATATGCATAGGCTTATCCACAGAGAATTGCATGGTCATTGTGCTATTGGAATTTAAATACCGTCAGCTTTTTTCAATAAGGCTGGCGCAAAAGTGGACAGTAAACGACCAAATATCCCGGCGCTTTGTACTGCAGTTGTGGATAAGTGACGATTATAGATAGCGGTATATTCCAGATGAGGAGTACCACCGCGGGCGCGTTTGAACTGGCTGGCACCTGAGCTGTAATGCAGTTTCAGCTTCTTTTCCCTGGCTGTTTTAAGTAATAAAGCCATCAAACGTCTGTATAAACCCAGTTCTTTGGGCAGCCTGGTGTCATAACCTATCAGGGGCGTGGTCAGCCAGCCATTTTCATGATGGGTGTACATGCCTATGACACCTACCAGGCGGCCTTGCCAGCGCAGGGCGTGCATTTCCAGGAACTGGGTTTCCAGGCAAAGTTCAAAGAAAGCGGCACTGAAGTCGGGATTGAGATATGAGTGTTTATCGATAAACAGCTGGCGGTAGAGTTCTTGTAATACCGCGATATCCTGCATTTGCAATGCGTCGTGGGTCAGTACTTCGACTTCTGTATTGTCCAGCAGGCGGGCATCCTGCCTCACGTGATTGTGTTTCCAGACGCTGGCCTGCTGTGGATCGCAGAGGTAAATCATGCGACTGGGAAATAATTGCCAACCTGTATTGAGCAGGCTTTCCGTCAGTTCAGGGTTCACCTGTGGACAAATATTGCGCATCATTATGGGACGCTGTGGATAAGTGGCCAGCAGTTTATCGGTGGCAGTGCTGATCTCATTTGCAGACCAGTCAGTATAAAGATTGGTCGATACCAGATGATTGGCGACGATGGCAGCCTGATCGAGTTTGCTGGTGTTGAGCAGGGCAGAAAGCGGGCCGAGTATGGCACAACTACCTAGCTTGATGGCTTGCGCCCATACCGGACTTACTTGACGCAGTATTTCCTGGCGTGGATAGCGCAACCAGGTAGAACGCGGGCTGGCGACATAGCTTTCCTTCCATTTGCTTTGATGCTCCAATAAGCTCACTGGCTGGCTTTGCCCGGCGATTTCTATGGCATTCACAGTGCAAGTGGCATTGTTAAGCCAGTGCTGGCCACCACGCGAACGCGCAGTCAACAGCCACAGGGCGTCTGCCACCACACGTGGCGGTAAAGAAGTATGCAATTTGGTGTTTACATCTTGGTGTACAGGTGCATGCCGCCATAGATGGCAGAGCGGTCCGTGGCATACAGGGCGCGGTTATGGGCAGCATCGGTATGCCAGCTCGCCAGTATCTCTGGCGCCAGTTTGGCTTCCAGCGGTGAGCTGCTGCCACCAGTACGGAAAACTACCTTGGCCCCAGGCGCTGCGGTGCGGTTCACTTCTTGCCAGAGTTGGGTCAATTGCTGCTGGTCCATCCAGTCCTGGGCATCGAGGAAAAGATAGGCATCCATGGAAGCCCGTGGCTGGCCATGCAAAAAGTCAGTCAGGGTTTGATGGTGGGGATGCAACCTGTCTATATTGCGGCGCAGGGTGTGGAAATGTTCTTGCTGCAAATACATGGGCAGGGCGGCCTGTTTTTTGGTGTCATAGCGACGGCCAAATGCCTGTTGGGCATAACAGTTTTCTTCCAGCGGAAAATCACAGGCCAGGTGGCGCATTCTTTCCTTGAACAAGAGATGCAAGCCATCCTTGGCTTCATGCTTCAATTCTGCGAATTGGGAAGGTGGTATGCCCAGGCTATACAGGGCCAGCGGCTGGCTGGCGATGAGTCGGAACAAGCGAGTTTCAAAGACTGGGGCAACATATTGCTCAAATAATTGCGCCTGTTCCTGCAGGTTTTTTGCCTGCAGAAGTTTGCTCATGTCGCCACCCATCATGCGTACAAAGAAATGCGCAAAGCTGATGAAGTTACCCAGCAAGCCATGTTGATAAGCCTGGTTGGTGAAATAATGGTAACGCGGCTTGCCAGACAATGAGCGACTTTCCCAGAAGTTGCTGGTATCGTCTGACAATTGCATGCGTATATGGCGCTTATAGCGTTTCAGATTATCTGGCGTGTCGGCATTGCCCAAAAACGCCAGTACTGCATCGTAATCAGGCAAATGTTTGATGGCGGTTTGCTTGATATTGAGCATGGCCAGGTGGGCAGCATTCAAATCCACGGCATGGACAGCAGCCGGTTCTGCAGACAGATAAGCCAGGGCATTGCAGCCACCGGAAGAAATGGTCAGGATATTTGCGCCTGGTTTGAGTTGTAATGCATCGAGGTCAGCTTTTGGATCTTCCCAGATCTGGGCATACACGAGGCGGCTGAACCAGTGGGCAAACAATTTGTCCGCCAGGCCCTTGCGACCAGACGTGGTGGAATTGAAAACGGCGCTGTCTATCAGGGCTTTGCTGGACATGCTGGTCTCCGCTTATGTGTTGTAGGTTAAGGGAGACTTTAGGACGCCGAGGTGACAGCTTGGTGACAGTTTGATGAAGATTATATGAAAAACAAATAAAGGAAAAATAAAAACCACAACAAAAAATGCCATAAAAAAAGCATGAACCGTAATTCATGCTTTTTGGGTTTCAGTCTAGGCTGGTTTGACGTGGCTACCGTGCGTGCTCTGTGGATAAACGCCGGCGTCTGGCTCTGATGAACATGAGTAACTGATAAGCAAAATACAGCGATGCCAGTACCGGCATCGAGGCCACCAGTATCCATAAGCCACCTGCCAGAGGCACGGGTCCTGACCAGACTTGTATCGCAACTTCTGGCTTATTACTTTTGTCTATGGCAGGCTGCTTGGGCGTATCAATTTGCACGCCAGCATTTTGTTTGGGCAAGTCTTGTGGAGCAACCACAAATACTGCTTGCGAACCCTGGGCCGGAGCGGCTACTGCACTGCTGCTTGCAGCGGCTAATACTGAAGACGCTGGCAATACCGTCAACACATGCAAAGCCAGGATCAGGACATACTTGAGTTTCATTAATGCAATCGGGTGATGTTTCAGGTGAAACGCTAGGTATCAGTACAACATAGCCTGACACCTGTGCGCTTGTTCAGGCAATTATTTTTTCTCTGCCAACTGTTTCAAATTACTCAAGCCAGCTTCAAAATCGGGACCCACCATTTTATCCATAAACGGGGCAAATAGCTTCATCATAAAATTGCCTTCACTACTGCCCTCCATACTCCAGGTCACTTTGGTGCCATTTGGCTCGGCTACCAGAGTGAAATTGCCAGTAGATGGCTTGCCCATGCCTTCGAAATGCAGTTCGTATTCCACCAGGCGGTTCGGACCTGCATGTGTGAATTTCATGCCGCCATTGCCCTGGCTTGCACTTTTCCAGTCCCAGGCTGCACCAGTGCCTGATTCCGGACCGGAAAATTCCATCTTCATATTCGGATCGCGCTGATTCCAGACTGACCAGTTTTTCCATTCCCTGGGGGCAGCGATAAGGGGGAAAAGTACCGCCGGGGTAGAACGTATCAGCACGCTGCGGCTGACTTTATACTCATTCGGCAAAGAGTAGGCAATTGCCAATATCAATGCAATTGCGGTAACCAGTATGCCTGCTGACCATTTGATGATTTTCATTTTTATTCTCCTGTCTTATTCAGCTATTTACACAGCTATCAATACAGTGGATATCCACTGCGAATTATCTTACTTTTCCGATAGCGACTTCCCAGTTTTGCATGAGATTATTTGCTTCATCGCGGCTCAGGGCTGGCGTGAACACTCTGTCCATTTGCCACTGGGCTGCGCATTCTTGCATATTTTGATAGACACCAACACCCAGGCCAGCCAGATAAGCTGCTCCCAGTGCGGTGGTTTCTGTGACTTTGGGGCGTATCACAGGTATACCCAGCAAATCAGCCTGGAATTGTAGCAACATATTATTGGCTGCTGCACCACCGTCGACACGTAATTCAAGGATGGGGAACACTGCATCCTTTTGCATGGCTTGCAGCAAGGCCGTACTTTGGAAAGCGATGGATTCCAGTGCTGCACGGGCGATATGGGCTACCGTACTGCCGCGGCTCAGGCCCAGGATGGCACCTTTGGCACCAGGCACCCAGTAAGGTGCGCCCAGGCCGGTAAAGGAAGGGACGAAGACCACGCCACCAGAATCCGGTACGCTGGCCGCCAGTTGTTCTACATCGGTGGAATGCTGTATGGCTTTCAAGCCATCCCTGAGCCATTGCACCACGGCACCACCGATGAAGACACTGCCCTCAAGGGCATATTGGGCATGATTATCAGTCTGGCAGGCGGCTGTGCTGATCAGGCCATTGTGGGAATGCGGGCATTGATCACCAGTATGCATGAGCATGAAGCAACCCGTGCCATAGGTATTTTTTGCCATGCCTGGTGTAAAGCAGGCCTGGCCAAACAGGGCGGCTTGCTGGTCACCGGCGATACCGGCGATGGGGATGGCAGCACCCAGCAATGTACTTTGCCCAAACTTATGGCTGGATGGCAAGACCTCAGGCAGCAAGGTTTTGGGAACATCAAACCAGCTCAGCAATTCTTCATCCCATTTGTTATCGTGGATGTTGTAGAGCATGGTACGCGAAGCATTGCTGACATCGGTGACGTGGAGTGTGCCTTCACTGAGTTGCCAGGCCAGCCAGCTATCGATGGTGCCGAAAGCCAGTTCACCGGCCTGCGCGCGGCGGCGGGCATCGGGAATGTTATCCAGCAGCCACTTGAGTTTGGTCGCAGAAAAATAGGGGTCTAGTATCAGGCCGGTCTTGGCCTGTATGCGCCCTGCATAGCCTTGCTGTCGCAATTCATCACAATAAGCTTCTGTCCGGCGGTCCTGCCAGACGATGGCATGGTAGAGAGGCTGGCCAGTTTTTCTGTCCCACAGTACCGTGGTTTCGCGCTGGTTGGTAATACCTATGGCGGCGATGTCTTTTGCTTGCAAACTGGCTTTCGCCATGACTTGCTGGCAACAGGCAAGCTGGCTTTGCCAGATTTCCAGGGCATCATGTTCTACCCAGCCAGGCTGGGGAAAAATCTGGCGGAATTCTTGCTGTGCGGTGGCGATCAATTCACCACGTTCATTGAAGATAATGCTGCGCGAACTGGATGTGCCCTGGTCTAGTGCAAGCAGATATGTCATAAAAAAGTCCTGATGCGTCCGGGAAAAAGATGCAGAGTCAAAAACATTCAGCCTGATACTGACGTCTGGTTACAAAATAAGCCTGCAGCATACTGATAAAAAAAGTTGAATTTGTTATAGTAGATTATTAATTAATATTGACTACTATGCAAGAAAGGTGACCTGTGCCAGGTTTACTCAATTTTTCTTTATCTTTACTGGTACTGCTGCTGATGGCTTTTGGCACCATGCGTAAGAGCCGCAGCTTGATCATCCTGGCTTTTTTTGGCATGGTTGCCGCCAGCCTGCTGGGCTGGTATGAATATATCTTCCCGGCTGGCCTGAGTGCCCTGTTTTTTGCAGGGACCCTGGCGACAGTGCTGGCGATTTCAGTGTTTTTTTATGCCATGTATTCCTATGATGCCGCATGGATGGGAACTCAGGAAAGCAAAGCCAAAAATCAGCTTTGAACAGGGCGGATGTTGCTTATACAGCTGAATTAATGCAGCTCAACTAATGCAGTTCAACTATCTGACATCCAGCAATTCAATATCAAAAATCAGATAAGAGTTGGGCGGGATCATGCCATTGCCAGCTCCTGTTACGCCATAAGCCAGTTCAGGCGGAATCACCAGGGTACGCTTGCCGCCTACCTTCATGCCAGCTACACCTTGCTCCCAACCCTTGATGACACGGCCTGCACCGAGGGAGAATGAGAATGGCTGCTGGCCTACCGAGCTGTCAAACTTGTTGCCACGCTCCTTGTAGGCAAAGGGATCATGCAACCAGCCTGTGTAATGTACATAGACAGTATTACCAAGGATGGCTTCCCTGCCAGTGCCTACTTTTTCATCAATTTTTGTGAGTCTGCTTATCACCACACTGTCAGGTGCCTGTGCTTGGGCTGTTGAAGCTGGCAAGATGCTGGTGAACAGGGCACTGGTCAGCAGCGCTGTGATGCATGTGTATTTCATTCGGTTTCCTTATGGGTAATGCAGGAGTATTGCAGATTATTTTTGCTTGGCTGCCTGGATTTTTTTCTCAAAGGCGATATCCAGTTTACTGGCTTTTTTAGGAGCCAGTTTTTGCAGGTTGTTGACGTAGGCAACAAATTCATCCATTTCCATGGCCTCGCTGACGCTGGCAGGTAATTCATCCGGCTGTTCCAGATTGGCCAGGGTCAGGGAAAAACGACCATCGGCCAGGCTGACCATGGAATAAGGGGCATTGCTACGCTCGCGCAGGCGGTTGACGGCATAGGCGGCCTTGGTTGATCTGGCCATTATTTAATCCCGTATTTGCGCATGATTTTTTCCATGGTGCCGTCGTTATCCAGTTCTTTATTGATTTTGTTGTATAAGTCTATACGTTGCCTGTCCATACGGATATTGCACAACATATTGAGTTCTATGCTTTTCCATTTGACGGCACGCACGATGTCATTGGCAAAGCCTTGTTGTTGGGCGATGGCCATGCCATGTGATTCTGAAACGATCCAGTAGTCCAGTCTGCTGTTGACTAGCAAACGTGGATTATCCTCGTCCTGGTTGGAAAATTCTATCTTGTAACCCTGCTCATTGAGTTGCAAGCCTGTCGCCGCATTCTTATAAGAGCCTATCGAATAGGGCTTGGCATCTTCAAAATTTTTCAATACCCGGGTATCGGTTTTGCGGCCATATAACACCCAGTTATCGGTGACCAGCGGGCCTATCCATTTATACGAATTTTCACGCTCTGGCGTACGGCGGAAACCAAATAAGCAGGTATTGTCATCGTTAAGCGTGGAATTGAGGCCGCGTGCCAGTGAAGTGCTGCTGATTGTATAGCTATCCCCTGCACGTCTGAGAATTTCCTGTATCTTTTCTGTCAGCGCCCCCTGGATTTCCCCGCTCCTGATATCGGTATGGGTAAATGGTGCAAATTCCTGTATCAGCAGTTTAATCGTTTCTGCATGGCTGAGCACAGGAACGATGGCCAGACATAACACTAAACTGGGTTTCAAGAATTTCACGACGCAGGTTTCCGATAGAGATTATTTGTGGAAATATACCGCTGAATTTCCAATTAGGGCAGTTATTTCTGATGCTAGCGCATGCAGAGTGGTGTTTAAGCCCAGATCGTTTTCAATAAGGCAAAACTTGCCGCAATCATGGCTTCATTCTGACGCTTTTCCTGGCAGATAAAACTCAGTTCAGTGGTGACGCTGACGGCATCGGCAATCACCAGGCCATGGGCATGGGCTTCGCGCATGGCGATGGAGTCACGTATCAGGCTCAGGCCCACACCAGACTTGACCAGATCCAGCATGCTGGGCTCCTGGTCCACCAGGGCAACTTTATTGGGGATAGCACCATTTTCGGCGAAGATTTTGCTTAATAGGCGATGATGTGCCGATTCTGCCGGTGTCCATAACCATGGCAATCTGGCCAGGCTGGCCCATCCCTGGCCCGCTACCCGGTTTTTCCAGCCATTTGGTGCTACCACGCGATAGGTAAATGCTGTCAGCACCAGGCTATGGCAGGGCGTTTTGCCATCATCTGGTGGCTGGCCCAGGTAAAAACCGACGTCCAGGCTGCCAGCCCGCACTTGCTGCAAGACCGAACCCGACATGCCTTGCTGCAATTTTGTGGATAACTGTGGATAAGTCTCGACCAAGCGCTTCAACAATACCCCCAGGCGGGTGAACTCCGGGTCCAGTATCGTCCCTATCGCCAGTTCGCCAGAAACCGTACTGTGCAAGGCTTGTGCCGTCTGGCGAAACTCACCCATGCTGGCGATGACTTTTTCTGCCAGGGGTAATAGCCTGGCGCCGTCATTGGTCAGGCGCATGCCACTGGCACTGCGCGTGAATAAAGTCAGTTGCAAGCTCTCTTGCAGGGATTTGATTTGCAGGCTGACTGCGGGCTGGGTCACATGCAGCTGTTCAGCCGCCCGGGTCAGATTGGCTTCCCTGGCGACAGCGACAAAAGCACGCAATTGTGTCAAGTCCATTATTAGCAATCCTTATATTGCTATTGATAATAACTCATTGGATTTACAGTGGGTAGTCGATTATTGTGGTGCACATCTTTCCATATGATGGAACTTATCCACAAGGTTTACTTATGACATCCACAATTGCGCACTATATGAATGGCCAGTCTTATGCTTCTGCAAGTGGCCGCCAGCAAGATGTATTTAATCCTGCGACTGGCGAAGTGACGGGCAGTGTTGCTCTCGCCAGCATAGCGGAAGTACATGCCGTCATCGCCGCCGCCAAGGCTGCCGCACCTGCCTGGGCAGAAACAGCGCCGTTAAAACGCGCCCGTGTGATGTTCAAGTTCAAGGAATTGCTGGACCAGCATCATAAGGAAATGGCGACCCTGATCACCCGTGAACACGGCAAGGTCTTGTCGGATGCGATGGGTGAAGTCACGCGCGGCATAGAAATCGTCGAATTTGCCTGCGGCATGCCACAACTGTTGAAGTCACAATTCTCGGACAATATTGGTGGCGGCATAGACAATTACAATCTGCGTCAACCCCTGGGTGTGACGGCCGGCATCACGCCTTTCAACTTCCCTTTCATGGTTCCCATGTGGATGGCACCGCTGGCGATAGCGACGGGCAATTCCTTTATTCTGAAGCCGTCTGAGCGCGATCCTTCCTGCTCTTTGCTGATAGCTGACTTGCTCAAAAAAGCCGGTTTACCAGATGGGGTATTCAATGTCGTGCAAGGCGATAAAGTGGCTGTCGATGCGCTGCTACAGCATCCCGATGTGTCGGCAATTTCTTTCGTTGGCTCTACACCGATTGCTGAATACATCTACAGCGAAGGTACTCGCATGGGCAAGCGCGTGCAGGCGTTGGGCGGTGCAAAAAACCACCTGGTCGTCATGCCAGATGCCAACCTCGAGCAAGCCGTTGATGCCCTGATGGGTGCAGCGTACGGCTCTGCTGGCGAACGCTGCATGGCGATCTCGGTCGCTGTTGCCGTTGGCAATGTCGCTGACAAACTTGTCGATGCTTTAGTACCGCGGGTGGAAGCCTTGAAGATAAAAGACGGCATGGAGTCTGATGCCGAAATGGGCCCGGTAGTAACAGCCCAGCACAAGGCAAAAATCGAATCCTATATCGCGGAAGGTATAGCCGAAGGCGCGCAACTGCTGGTCGATGGCCGTGGCCTCAAAGTGCCTGGTCATGAGTCCGGTTTCTTCCTTGGTGGCTGTTTGTTTGACCACGTTAAAGAGGGTATGAAGATACATCGTGAAGAAATTTTTGGCCCGGTTCTGTGCGTAGTCCGCGTCCCCGATTTTGCCTCTGCTGTTGAACTCATCAACCGTCATGAATTTGGTAACGGTGTGTCTTTGTTTACCTCGGATGGCAACACGGCTCGCGAGTTTTCCCGCCGCATACAGGTTGGCATGGTGGGCATCAATGTGCCTATCCCCGTCCCTATGGCCTGGCATTCTTTTGGCGGCTGGAAGCGTTCTTTGTTTGGCGATGTGCATGCCTATGGGGAAGAGGGGATAAGGTTTTATACGCGCTATAAATCGATCATGCAGAGATGGCCGGATAGCATAGATAAAGGGGCAGAGTTTACGATGCCGGTGGCGAAGTAGCGACTGCGTGCTTGCTCCTTCTCCTTCAAGGAGAAGGTCGGGATGAGGATGGGGTTCGGTGAATTGGCCGGGTTGATATTGACGTCGCTCCTGCGTAGGCAGGAGCCCAGCAGCGTTCGTTGCATACGTTTATAGTTTGAAATGGATCGCCCTTCGTAGACACAAGCCGGGTCTCGGCCCGGCGGCCGAAATACTTTCTTTGCTTCGCCAAAGAAAGTATTCAAAGAAAGGCGACCGCAGACTCGCTCCCTGCGGGAGTACCCGTTTGTGCGAAGCAAAAAATGGGAAGTGTCCGAAACTCGCTGCGCTCAAACAACGGACACTTCTTTTTCCATTTTCTGCATCACACAAACGGCTTCGTCCCAAGCGGATGAAGATCAAAAACAACTGCAACTACGACGTCAATGCGACCGTTATGCATATATCGTTGAGCATGATCAATTAACCTGTGTTTTGGGGTTGCTGTTGTTTTTGAAGTTAGCCGTTCCGATGTGTCGATGCATTTGCTGCACGGCAGAAAATGGAAATAGAAAGACCGATGTTTGAGCGTAGCGAGTTTTCGGGCTTTCCCATTTTTTGACTTGCAGCAAATGGGACCCCCTTTAGGGGGCAGCGATGCCTCGGTCGCCTTTTTTCGCTTACCTTTTTTGGCGAAGCAAAAAAGGTGAGTAGCTGTCGGGCTACCCCCGACCTGCAATCGCAATACAGTGACAGAAGTGAGTAAATGAGTTAGCGTACAAACACGAAAATTGATGAAAGCCTGATTTACCTGTTTCCAACAACTCACTTAAATAAACCCGGAGCCCCAAATGCCCAGCCTGCAAACTCTCTGCCCCCACCCCATCATCCAGGCCCCCATGGCCGGTGGCGCCACCACCCCGGAACTGGTGGCCGCAGTGTCAAATGCAGGCGGCCTGGGCTCTCTCGCAGCCCCCTTGCTGACCCCACTCGCCATCATAGAACAAGCTGAACACATCAGAAGACTGACGGACAAACCTTTCGCCATCAACCTCTTCGTCCAAACCCGGCCACAAGTCGATTTTGCCGCACTGGAAGCCGCCAAGTTATTGCTGCAACCAGTTTGCGAAGAGCTGGGCTGGGACACCTTACCGACCCCAACCCGCTGGTGTGAAGACTTTGAAGCACAGCTCGATGCCCTGATCACGGCACGCCCTGCAGTGGCAAGTTTTACTTTCGATGTCTTGCACGGTAGCCAGTTGCAGCGCCTGCATGATGCCGGAATAAAAGTGGTAGGTACCGCCACCAACTTGCAGGAAGCCATCGTCTGGCAAGCCATGGGGGCGGATGCAGTCTGCCTGCAGGGGGTAGAGGCGGGTGGTCACCGTGGGACTTTCATTGGTGCGCAAAAGGATTCGACCCTGGGCCTGTCGGCCTTGCTGGAAGCCTGCAAGCCGCATATGCAGGTGCCCATCATTGCCGCTGGCGGCATCATGGATGGCAGGCAGATCAAACAAGTACTGCAGGCGGGCGCGCAACTGGTGCAGATGGGTACGGCATTCCTGGCGACAAAGGAATCTGCGATACACCCAGCTTACAAACAACGCCTGCTGGACAGCAGTAGCGATAGCACGCGCCAGACCCGCGCTTTTTCGGGCCGCATTGCGCGTGGTCTCGACAATCATTTTATGCAAACCATGGAGGCAGTGGCTGACAAAGTGCCTGCTTATCCGATACAAAATGCACTGACAGGCTCGATACGCGCAGCGGCAGCCAAGGCAGAGAATACTGAATTGATGTCTATGTGGGCCGGGCAGGGTATGGCAGCCACCAGGGATATGAGCGTAGCAGAACTGATGACTGCGTTGATCGCAGAAATGCAGGCTTAATTAAAACAAGGAAACGGTATGGAAGCAGCAGGACAGTTTGATTACATCGTCATCGGTGCCGGTACTGCAGGTTGCGTACTGGCAAACCGCCTCAGCAAAAATCCTGATAACCGGGTCTTGCTGATAGAAGCGGGTGGCAAGGATGATTATGTGTGGATACACATCCCGGTTGGCTATCTATACTGCATCAATAATCCACGTACAGACTGGATGTTCCGTACCGAGGCAGAAGCAGGCCTGAATGGCCGAAGCCTGATTTATCCGCGTGGCAAGGTGCTGGGTGGCAGTTCGTCCATCAATGGCATGATCTACATGCGTGGCCAGGAAAGGGATTACCAGCAATGGGCAGAATTGACAGGTGACGATAGCTGGCGCTGGGAACATGTCTTGCCGCTGTTCAAGAAGAGCGAAGACCATCACGGCGGTGATGCAGAATTCCATGGCAAGGGCGGCGAATGGCGGGTGGAAAAACAAAGGCTGTCATGGGAAATCCTGGATGCTTTCCGCAATGCAGCAGCCGAAGTCGGCATCCCTAACAGCGATGACTTTAACCGTGGCAATAATGAAGGCTGCGGCTATTTTGACGTGAACCAGAAACGTGGCGTGCGCTGGAATGCTGCCAAGGCCTTCCTGAAACCGGCAGCAAGCAGGCCCAACCTGACCATCATGACCGGTTGCGAGGTGCAGAAACTCGTCATCAAGAGTGATGAGCAAGGCAAGCGTTGTACGGGTGTGGAATTCATCGGTGGTGGCCGCAATTGGTTTGCCGAGTCCATGAAGGAAACCGTACTGGCCGCAGGTGCCATAGGTTCACCACAGATTTTGCAATTATCAGGCATAGGTGATGCGGCACATTTGCAACAGGCTGAAGTTGATGTGGTGCATGAATTGCCTGGTGTAGGCGGCAATTTGCAAGACCATTTGCAGATACGTTCTGCATTTAAAATCACAGGTGCAAAAACGCTCAACAAGATGGCTAACAGCCTGCTAGGCAAGGCGCGCATAGGGCTGGAATATGCCATGTTCCAGAGTGGCCCCATGTCGATGGCACCGTCGCAACTGGGCGCATTTACCCGCTCGGACGCCAGTCAGGCGACACCTAATCTGCAATACCATGTGCAACCCTTGTCGCTGGAGAAATTTGGTGACCCCCTGCATGATTTCCCGGCATTCACTGCCAGTGTCTGCAACCTGCGCCCTACTTCGCGTGGCCATGTGCGCATTGCCAGCAATGATGCCGCCACCGCACCAAAGATCGTGCCCAACTACCTGACTACGCCGGAAGACCGCAAGATCGCTGCCGACTCGCTGAAACTGACACGCAAGATCATCGCCGCACCTTCATTGCAAAAATACAGTCCGGAAGAAATGAAGCCTGGTGTACAGTTCCAGACGGAAGAAGAACTGGCGAGAGCAGCAGGGGATATAGGCACGACGATCTTCCACCCGGTAGGCACTTGCAAGATGGGAAGGGTGGACGATGCCCTGGCGGTGGTCGATAGCAGCTTGCGTGTCATAGGCATCGCTGGCCTGCGGGTGGCAGATGCTTCCATCATGCCGACCATAACTTCAGGTAATACCAACTCGCCTACTGTGATGATTGCAGAAAAGGCGGCGCAGAGTATATTGGGAAAATGAAAACTTCCAGATCTTGCGTGGTACTACTTACAGTAGTTATACCGTATTGTTTAGAAATCGCTTTGCTGGGTACTATAAAAAGCTAATATAAAAAACTTCCACAAAAAATAAAGGAAGTGTTGTCGCGTTGGATTAATAACCATAAGCCAGACAATAAGGAGAAGAGATGACCGACGTCATCCTGGAGACTAAGCACTTGACCAAAGAGTTCAAGGGCTTTACCGCTGTAAGCGATGTGAATTTGCAGGTGCAGCGTGGGCATATCCACGCCCTGATCGGCCCTAACGGTGCCGGCAAGACGACCTGTTTCAATTTGCTGACCAAATTTCTTGTCCCGACTTCGGGGCAAATCCTGTTCAATGGCCGCGACATCACCTCGGCCAAACCGGCCCAGATTGCGCGGCAGGGCATCATACGTTCTTTCCAGATTTCAGCAGTGTTCCCGCACCTGACTGTCATGGAAAACGTACGCATAGGCTTGCAAAGAAAACTCGGCACCTCCTTTCATTTCTGGAAAAGCGAACAATCGCTGAACCAGCTCAATGCACGTGCCATGGAATTGCTGGCCGAAGTTGACCTGACTTCATTTGCCGACACGGTGACGGTTGATTTACCCTATGGCCGCAAGCGCGCCCTCGAAATCGCTACGACACTGGCCATGGAACCTGAAATGATGCTGCTGGATGAACCTACCCAAGGCATGGGCCATGAAGATGTCCATCGCGTGACCGAGTTGATCAAGAAGGTATCGGCTGGCCGCACCATCCTCATGGTGGAACACAATATGAGTGTGGTGTCAGGCATTTGCGACAAGATTTCGGTCCTGCAGCGCGGTGCCATGCTGGCTGAGGGCACTTATCAGGAAGTGTCCACCAATCCCAAAGTCATGGAAGCCTATATGGGCAGTACCAGTGGTGAGCTGGAAGGGGCGCATGCATGAGTAACAATATGAGTCCCGCATTGGAAATTAACGGCCTGCAAGCCTGGTATGGTGAATCGCATATCCTGCACGATGTGAACCTGAAAGTGAACCAGGGTGAAGTGGTCACCATACTGGGCCGCAATGGTGCCGGGCGTACTACCACCATGCGCGCCATCATGGGCCTGACAGGTGCACGCAAAGGGTCAATCAAAATCAATGGACAAGAAGCCATCCATCTGCCAACTTATAAAGTTGCCCATCTGGGCGTAGGTTATTGCCCGGAAGAGCGGGGGATATTTTCATCCTTGTCTACAGAAGAAAACCTGATGTTGCCGCCCTCAGTATCGAAAGATAACCAGGGCATGTCGGTGGCAGAAATTTACGAGATGTTCCCGAATCTGGCAGAACGTAAAAACAGCCAGGGCACACGCCTGTCTGGCGGTGAACAACAAATGCTGGCGGTCGCACGTATCTTGCGCACCGGTGCCCGTCTGCTGTTGCTCGATGAAATTTCCGAAGGCCTGGCACCCGTCATCGTACAGGCTTTGGCACGCATGATCACGATGCTGAAATCCAAGGGTTATACCATCGTCATGGTGGAACAGAATTTCCGCTTTGCTGCTCCGCTGGCGGACAGGTTTTATGTCATGGAGCATGGGCAGATTGTTGAGAGCTTTGCGTCTGCACAATTGCAGGAAAAAATGCCGGTCTTGAATGAGTTGTTGGGTGTTTAGGATGTACATCTGTAAGGTAACTGCCTCGCTGTCTTGGTGAAGCAGGTTTGAATAAAAATATGATTGGAGAAGACGCATGAAAGCAACATTCACGAAATTAAAAGTAGCAAGTCTCGCTGTTTCCGCTGCACTGGCTGGTTTTGCGCTGAATGCAAATGCGCAAGTATCTGGTGATACGGTCAAGATCGGTTTCATCACCGATATTTCTGGCCTGTACTCTGATATCGATGGCCAGGGTGGCGCAGAAGCCATCAAGATGGCGATTGCCGATTTTGGCGGCACGGTTCTGGGCAAGAAAATCGAACTGGTCACAGCTGACCATCAAAACAAGGCCGATATCGCAGCCAGCCGCGCACGTGAATGGTTTGACCGCGATGGCGTCGATATGTTGATCGGTGGTACCAATTCTGGTACGGCCTTGTCCATGTCCAAAGTGGCTGCTGAAAAGAAGCGTATCTTCATTTCCATCGGTGCTGGTACTGCCCGCCTGACCAATGAAGAATGCACAGCAAACACAATTCACTATGCTTACGACACAGTAGCCCTGGCAAAAGGCACAGGTTCTGCCGTTGTCAAACAAGGTGGCAAGAGCTGGTATTTCCTGACGGCTGATTATGCCTTTGGTGCTTCGCTGGAAGGTGATACCGCCAATGTGGTCAAAGCCAATGGCGGCACAGTCGCAGGTTCAGTCAAACATCCTTTGTCGGCATCCGATTTCTCTTCTTTCCTGTTGCAGGCACAAGCTTCCAAGGCACAAATCCTGGGCCTGGCAAATGCGGGTGGTGACACCATCAATGCGATTAAAGCGGCCAATGAGTTTGGCGTCACCAAGACCATGAAGCTGGCTGGTTTGCTGATGTTTATCAATGATATCCATTCCCTGGGTCTGAATGCCACGAATGGCATGTACCTGACCGACAGCTGGTATTGGAACCAGAATGAAGAAGCGCGCAAATGGTCACGTCGCTATTTTGAGAAAATGAAGAAAATGCCATCCAGCCTGCAAGCTGCAGATTATTCGGCAACGCTTACTTACCTGAATGCGGTCAAGGCAGCCGGTACGGATGACACGGCCAAGGTCATGGAAAAACTGAAGGCTGCCAAGGTCAATGACATGTATGCGAAAAACGGTTACATCCGTGGCGACGGCAGCATGATCCATGACATGTACCTCATGCAGGTGAAGACCAGCGCCGAATCCAAAGAGCCTTGGGATTATTACAAAGTGGCGCAGACTATTCCGGGTGAGCAAGCCTTCACGACGAAGTCCGAATCCAAGTGCGCCCTCTGGAAATAATTGAAATCCAATTCTCGGGCGCATAGCGGCGTTGCAAAGCCTCGCAATACTTATGTATTGCTGCGTTTTGCGCCTTGCTCTGCATCCCGATAATTGAACTTCAAAATTGCTGTTGATCGACGACGAAGCACCGCTTGGTAAAAGAGGTGCTTCAGTTTTGTATGAATCGAGAACCTCTTAATCACGGATATTTGAAATTGGAATAGAAGATCAATGTAGTCACGTTGATTTTCTCTTTGACTTTCTCTGTGTCTCCGTGCCTCTGTGTTGAGAGGTCTTCACCTTTCCATCCATTTTTTATTTAGCGTGCCATGGAAATATTTGGTATTCCGCTGCAAGCGATGCTGAGCCAGCTGTTGCTGGGCTTGGTCAACGGCTCGTTTTACGCGATGCTGTCTCTGGGGCTGGCTGTAATTTTTGGCCTGCTCAATGTAATTAATTTTGCCCATGGCGCCCTGTATATGATGGGGGCCTTCCTTGCATGGATGGGCATGAATTATTTTGGTATCAATTACTGGGTCATGCTGATTGCTGCGCCTTTGCTGGTGGGGCTGTTTGGCATCATCATAGAAAAGACCATGCTGCGCTGGCTGTACAAGCTCGATCATTTGTATGGCTTGTTGCTGACCTTCGGTATCACGCTGATGCTGGAAGGTGTGTTTCGCTCGGTGTACGGTGTGTCTGGTCAGCCATATCAGGTACCGGAAGCGCTGACGGGGGCGACCAATCTTGGCTTCATGATCCTGCCTAATTACCGTGCATGGGTAGTGGTAGCTTCACTGGTGGTTTGCTTTGCGACCTGGTTCGTCATCGAAAAAACCAAGCTGGGTGCCTACCTGCGTGCCGGTACTGAAAACCCCAAACTGGTCGAAGCCTTTGGCGTCAATGTGCCGCTGATGGTGACGCTGACTTATGGCTTTGGTGTGGCACTGGCGGCCTTTGCTGGTGTGCTGGCAGCACCCGTCATACAGGTGTCGCCGCTGATGGGCTCCAACCTGATTATCACGGTGTTTGCGGTAGTGGTGATAGGTGGCATGGGTTCTATCCTGGGTTCGATTTTGACAGGCCTGGGCCTGGGCATCATCGAAGGCCTGACGCGGGTGTTTTATCCTGAGCTGTCGGCGACTGTCGTGTTCATCGTCATGGCCATCGTCCTGATGATTCGCCCTGCCGGTTTGTTTGGTAAAGAAAAATGAACGGAGCCACCATGAATAAGAAAATCAGTTACGGCATTGCTTTTGCCCTGTTACTGGCTGCACCGTTTATAGTCTATCCGGTGTTCCTGATGAAGCTCTTGTGCTTCGCCCTGTTTGCCTGTGCTTTCAATTTGCTCATCGGCTTTACCGGCTTGCTGTCTTTCGGTCATGCAGCTTTTTTTGGTGCCGCTGGTTATATCGCTGGCTGGGCTTTGCGTGATGCCGGTTTGCCCACTGAGCTGGGGATTTTGCTGGGAGTAGGGGCAGCTGCCCTGATAGGCCTGTTGATGGGGGCACTGGCGATACGCCGCCAGGGTATCTACTTCACCATGATCACGCTAGCGCTGGCGCAGATGCTCTATTTCGTTTTCCTGCAGGCCAAGTTCACCGGTGGTGAAGATGGTTTGCAAGGTGTGCCACGCGGTAAGCTGCTGGGCGCGGTGGATTTGAGTTCTGATCTGACGCTGTATTACTTTGTGCTGGCAATTGCCATTGCCGGCTTTGCCATCGTCATGCGTACCGTGCATTCACCGTTCGGTCAGGTCTTGAAAGCCGTCAAGGAAAACGAACCACGCGCCATATCGCTTGGTTATGACGTAGACCGCTACAAGCTCATGGCCTTCGTCCTCTCAGCTGCACTGGCAGGTCTGGCAGGTGCCACTAAAACCCTGGTACTCGGTTTTGAGACGCTGACAGATGTACACTGGTCCATGTCTGGCCTGGTGGTGTTGATGACCCTGGTGGGCGGTCTGGGTACGCTGGTGGGCCCGATAGTTGGTGCCATCATCATCATCGCACTGGAAAACAAACTGGGCGACCTCGGCAACCTGCTGGCAAACGTGACCACGATAGAATGGTTCCGCACCATCGGCGATTCAGTTACCATCGTTACTGGCCTGATCTTCATCGTCTGCGTACTGGCTTTCAGGCGCGGGATTGTTGGGGAATTGATGGCTTATGTAGAACGCACAGGTAAAGCCAAAGCTGGTTGAGATTTTGAATTACATGTTTTGTGAAAGCCCCGTGAAGAAATTTACGGGGTTTTTTTCTGTCTGAGAGCAGCTTGTTTTTATTGACTATGTTTTAGATTAGTCGCTTGTTAAAATGCCATAAATTTTTCAGCTTGATTATTCTTTACAGAATTTTTTACTGGACGATTTCAATTAGCTGTTTTAACTCTGAAAGTTTTCCAGGAAAGTCTGTATTGCAAAATTATTCCTATCGCCTTGCCCTGCAAATTTGGCATCCCAACATCGATCCCTCCTTTATCACCAAGCGTTTGGGTATTATCCCTAAACACGCCAAAATGTGTGGGATGCAGCGTCAGACTCTTAAGGGACAATTATTGGATGGCGTATATCCTGAAAGCTATTGGTCGGCTGATCCATTTGAGCGCGGTGAATATCTTTCCACCGATGACTTGCTTGAAGATGCCATGGCAGAGGTATTCGACATGCTGACCCCACATGCGCAATTTTTATTGATGCTGAGAGTACAGGGGGGCACGCATACATTTGAAAGCCAGTTCATTCGGTAACCGCAATTATGCGATGGAGCTGAGTCCACAACTCATGCTGCGTTGTGCCGGACTTGGTATAAGTTTTGTGTTTGATATTTATCCACATGCTTGAAATTCTGGATATGTGTCTTTTGCCAAAATACGGGTGAAAGAATTGTGTTCATAAATTTACAAAAAAAAATGGAAAAACTATTTTTCGTTATAAGCCGTATCAATAGTGTCTTGCTATTGCTGATTTTACTGGTGGGTCTGGTGTCCCTGATCTGGATGAATGTGAATAACAATGCCTGGCAGCGGCGCGGTGCAGTTGAGGTACCTGCGGCTGATGCTGGCGGCAGTGCGCAGTCGGTGATGCTTAGCTTGGGAGCGCTGGAAGATATTTCTGGTACGGATGTGCAGATGGGCCGTTTACTGGCGCAGGAAAAATCTGGCAAGTTTTCATCAGGCCATTATGGTTCGGGAGAGGGGGCCAGGAATATCCTTTTCCTCAGTGGTAAGGATCAGCAGGCACGATGGCTATTCAAGGAGCATAAGAACCGTATTCTGGATGTGACGCAATTAAGCGAGCAGGGTACGGATACATGCAAGGCAGATAAAAATTGCGTGACTCGTGCCTTGTATATTGAGTTCGTTACTGAAGCTGCCCAGACCAGGCAGAGCAATTCCAGAACGACGCTATCAAGCATGGGTTTGAGCAAAGTCGATGGCAGTGGTTTTACCGCGCTGCTTGAGGAGGTGGGCAGTGTGTTGTCGTATCGCATGGAAGATGCGGAACATCTTTCTGTCCTGTACCAAAAGTCGGCGGAAATCCGGCAGGCGCGGATTTCTGTTATGGAGATGAAGCTGTTGTCTGACCGGGAAGTGATCAAGGTTCCAAGTGGAGTCTGAAACTGTCTGGTATTTCCAATAAAGAAAATTGCGTACCTGAAGTGCTGAAGCCGAGGCGAGATTAGCTCATCGTCGCCTCTGCTTTTTTATTTACAAAGCCGCGGCGTAAATCGCCCGCGCATCTTCCTTCGTCACTTCACGTGGATTATTTCCCAGCAGGCGCGTTTGCAGCATGGCGTCGCTGGCGAGCTGGTCCAGGTCGTTCTCTGTGATGCCCACCTGGCTCAGGCGGGTTTCTATGCCTACCCGCACCGCCAGGTCTTCCATGGCCTTGATCATGGCGTGGCAACGCTGCTCTGCAGTGCCCGTGGCTTCTGGCGCGATGATGGCTGCCAGCTCGGCATACAGTTCGGCCGCATGGCTGGCATTGAAGCGCAGTACGTGCGGCAAGACCAGGGAATTCGACAAACCATGCGGGACATGGAAGATGCCGCCTACCGGATAGGCCAGCGCATGCACAGCAGCGCAGGGCGCATTGGCAAAGGACTGCCCGGCCAGCATGGCACCCAGCAACATGGCCTGTCTTGCCGCCAGATTGCTGCCGTTGGTACAGGCTTCATCGATATTGTTCCAGAGTAATTTCAAAGCCTGGACTGCCAGCATGTCGGACAACGGGTTCTTTTTGTGTTTGGTCGTATAGGCTTCTATCGCATGCACCATGGCATCTATGCCAGTGGCAGCAGTGACCTTGGCTGGCAAGCCTGTTGTCAGTTGCGCATCAAGGATGGCGATGTCGGCATATAGCTGTGGCGCGACTACACCCATCTTGGTGGTCGCACCGGTGGTGACGATGGAGATAGGGGTGACTTCAGACCCGGTACCAGCCGTGGTCGGGATTTGTATCAATGGCAGGCGCTTGCCTTTGACATTGCCTATGCCATACATGGTGGACAGGCTTTGCTCGCTACCGGCCAGAATAGCGATGAGTTTGGCGACGTCCATGGAGCTGCCGCCACCGAGGCCAACCACCAGTTCCACTTGCAGGTCCCGGGCATTGCCTACTGCCTGCAATACGATGGCTTCTGGTGGGTCGGCAATGACGTCTGAGAAAATACTGACTTTGAGTTGTTCCGTTTCCAGGCTGTCAATGACAGGTTGGACCAGGCCGGTACGCAGGAAACCGGCATCGGTCACCAGCAGTACATGGCTAATCGCTGGAAATTCCTGGCGTATGATTTTGCCCAGGCGCGTTGCTGCACCGGTTTGGCTGATCAGGCTGGGGACGGTTCTGAATTCAAAGTCATTCATCTTTATCTCATTTTCATTTAGCTCGTTGCAGGGATATCTACCTTAGCACATACCGAGGTTTTCTATTTATTCAGCAGTTTCAAATCTCGCATCCAGTCTGCATACAGACTGGTCCAGTTGCGCACGCTACCGCTGGCGGGGGTCATGCCAAAGCCATGGTCGCCACGGCGGAAGGCATGCAGTTCTGCCTGGGCACCGCCTTCCAGTAATTGCTGATAGATTTTTGCGGCGACTACCGGTGGGGCTTTGGGATCGTCCGAGGCATGGACTTTGAATACGGGCGGGGTGTTCTTGCCAGCCTTTGGGATTTTTCCACCGGGCACTCCGGTATATACCAGGGCGATAAAGTCTGCGCGGTTGTCCAATTTTTCTGTGGCGTCCGCAGCGACTGAGTTGCCTTCATCCTGATCTATCAACAGTTGCAAGGCCATGACGCCGCCAGCGGAGAAACCGAGTACGCCGATCTTTTTGCTGTCGATTTTCCAGTCTGCTGCATGTTGCCGCAGCTCCCGCATGGCGCGGCTCGTGTCTGCTGTCAGGGGCTGTCTGGCTTTCCAGTTACGCTCGGTATCTGGTGCGAGGGTGCGGTATTTGAGTACGGCTGCAGTAATCCCTTGGGTATTCAGCCAGTGCGCGGCTTCTATGCCTTCCTTGTCTATGCAGACATACCGGAAGCCACCGCCCGGTACGACCAGTTCTGCTGTGCCTGTTGCTTTGTCGGCCGGAGCCGGATAAATGGTCAGGGTAGGCTTGCTGACATAACTGAGATATCTGTCGAGACGGCCAGTTTCATGCCTGTCTTCTGCTATCTCGGCTTGCTGCTGTTACTGAACAGGATACCTACTGCAAACATCAGAGAGGGAGGGAAATCTTCATTGTGTTGATCCTTGCGAAAGACAAGCTTGCGACAGATTGATTACACCGGATTTGCATCTTGTCTGATTTGTCGTTGGCAGTCAAACCGGCAAAGCCTCACTGCAACTGTTATGGCATAGCCTGTACCTTGTTGCCTATAGCTTGCTTCTGTATAAGTTATTTATGCCATGTTTGCTGTTCAAGATGTTATCTTGAGGCAACATGATTGCCTCCGATTACCAATCAAACGCGCTCAATATGGATATTTTTCTTTTAGCTCTGGCAGCCTTCTTTGCAGGTTTTGTTGATTCCATCGTCGGTGGCGGTGGCTTGATACAGGTTCCCGCCCTGTTCTCCTTCATGCCAGGGACGGCTCCTGCCACCTTACTGGGTACCAATAAGATGGCAGGTATCTGGGGGACGACAGTCGCAGCGACTCGCTATATGAAGACAGTCAGCCTGCGTTGGAGCATGGTGGCGCCAGCCGCATTCATGGCATTTACCTTCTCCTTTGCCGGGGCTTTCCTCGTTACACATATTCCACCCACCTATTTGCGCAAGGCTTTACCCTTTATCCTGGTGGCTGTGGCTGTCTATACCTTCAAGAAGAAAGAGTTTGGTGCTGACAATAAACCTGTATTCTCTGGCTCAAAAGAAACCTATATGGCGATGTTGGTGGGTGCAGGCATAGGGTTTTACGATGGATTCTTTGGACCGGGCACTGGCAGCTTCTTCATGTTTTTGTTCGTGCGTATCTTTGGTTATGACTTCCTGCGGGCCTCCGCAGCAGCCAAGGTATTGAATGTTGCCTGCAATACTGCGGCGCTTATCTGGTTTGGCTACAGCGGTCACGTGCTATGGATGCTGGGTCTGACGATGGCGGTATGCGGTGTTGGCGGTTCTATTTTAGGTAGTCATTTGGCAATAAAACATGGCACCTCATTTGTCCGCAAGATGTTCCTTGGTGTGGTGGTGGCGCTGATATGCAAGACAACTTACGATGGTTTTTTAAAATAGCAGTGTTTCACGTGAAACAATCAAGCGGTGATAATGGGACTTCGGTCCCATTTTTTATGCCTTGATACCTATGTTTCACGTGAAACATAGATCTAAATAAAAAGAGAATCTTTAGCGCGTTAAAGTTTGCACTGCAAAACAAACTATAATCGAGCCTCATCTCCTAGATTCTCAGAAATCCACCATGTTTTATCCTAAAGAATTCGATGTCATCGTCGTCGGCGGCGGTCACGCCGGTACTGAAGCTGCGCTCGCCGCTGCCCGTATGGGGCAGTCCACACTGTTATTGACCCATAATATCGAGACCTTGGGTCAAATGTCTTGCAACCCATCCATAGGTGGGATAGGTAAAGGCCATCTGGTTAAAGAGGTCGATGCCATGGGCGGTGCCATGGCGATTGCCACCGATGAGGCGGGCATACAATTCCGTATCCTTAATTCATCAAAAGGCCCGGCCGTGCGTGCCACCCGTGCCCAGGCTGACCGCATTTTGTATAAGCAGGCTATCCGTAGTCGTCTGGAAAATCAGCCAAATCTGTGGTTGTTCCAGCAGGCTGTTGATGATTTGCTGGTCGAAGGTAACCGTGTTGTCGGTGCCGTGACCCAGGTTGGTATCAGGTTTCGCGCCCGCGCCGTCGTGCTGACAGCGGGTACTTTCCTTGATGGGAAGATCCACGTGGGCTTGAATAACTACTCGGCAGGCCGTGCCGGTGACCCGCCAGCGATATCTTTGTCTGCCCGTTTGAAAGAGCTGGCGCTGCCACAAGGTCGTTTGAAGACAGGTACACCACCACGTATAGATGGTCGCAGCATCGATTTTTCACTGATGCAAGAGCAGCCAGGTGATCTTGATCCTGTGCCAGTGTTCTCTTATATGGGCAATGCCAGCATGCATCCAAGGCAGTTGCCATGCTGGATTACCCATACCAATGAAAAAACCCACGACATTATCCGTGCCGGTCTGGACCGCAGCCCCATGTACACGGGTGTTATCGAAGGGGTAGGGCCGCGCTATTGCCCGTCGATAGAAGACAAGATACACCGCTTCGCCAGCAAGGAATCGCACCAGATTTTCCTGGAGCCTGAAGGCCTGACGACCAATGAGTTTTACCCTAATGGTATCTCTACCAGCCTGCCTTTTGACGTGCAGTTGGACCTCGTGCGTTCCATGCGCGGTATGGAAAACGCTTACATCCTGCGTCCTGGCTATGCGATTGAATATGATTATTTTGACCCGCGTGGTTTGAAATCGTCGCTGGAGACTCGCCAGATTGAGGGCCTGTTCTTTGCCGGGCAGATTAACGGCACGACAGGTTACGAAGAAGCAGCAGCCCAAGGTATGTTGGCAGGCTTGAATGCAGCATTGAAAACCCAGGGTAAAGAAGCCTGGGTGCCGCGCCGTGACGAAGCTTATCTGGGTGTACTCGTCGATGACCTGATTACCAAGGGTGTACAAGAGCCTTACCGCATGTTCACCAGCCGTGCTGAATTCCGCCTGAGCTTGCGTGAAGATAATGCCGATATGCGCCTCACCGAGATAGGTCGCCAGCTTGGTTGCGTCAGCGATGCCCAATGGCAGCAGTTTGAAGAAAAGCGTGAAAGTGTTTCACGTGAAATGGAAAGGCTGCGCTCGACCTGGGTCAACCCACGCATCCTGGCGGACGTGGAAGCTGAACGTGTCGTTGGCAAGGCTCTGGAACGAGAATATTCCCTCGCTGATTTATTGCGCCGCCCACAAGTGACTTATGAAAGCCTCATGAGTTTGCAAGGTGCCGAAGGGCAGGAACTGGCCGGGCCAGGTGTGCTTGATCCGCATGTGCGCGAGCAGGTGGAGATACAGGTTAAGTATGCCGGTTATATCGACAGGCAGGCTAAAGAGGTTGAACGCCATGCGCATTTTGAAAACCTCAAAATGCCACTTGCTTTTGACTACATGGAAGTCAATGGGCTTTCGATTGAAGTCAGGCAAAAGCTGAACAAGCATCAGCCTGAAAGCCTGGGGCAGTGCGGCCGTATTTCTGGTGTGACGCCTGCAGCGATTTCCCTGTTGTTGGTGCATCTGAAGAAGCGTGGTTTTAAAGAGTTCTTGGCGAATGCAGATGCAGTGGCTGAGGCGGGTGCTGAAAGCCCAGTAGATTGATTCACGTGGAACATCAGATTGCAGGCGTGTTTTTGCAAGCGCTTTGGTATAAGCATGCCTGCAAGCACAAGAAATTAAAACGAAGAATAAAAACTGAAATGAAAAACAAGAAGTTAATCGAGGGCAGGGCCGTATGATTCACGTGGAACAAGCACAGTTAAGATCGATGTTGCAGAGCGGTGTCGAGGAATTGGCGCTGGATTTAAATAATGATCAAATTGATAACATGATTGCTTATTTGTCATTATTGTTAAAATGGAACTCTGTTTATAACCTGACGGCTATCCGGGACCCTAAAGAAATGGTCAAGCAGCATCTGCTGGATTCGCTTTCTGCGGCTCCGGCATTCAAGGATGCAAAAAATATACTGGATGTGGGTGCGGGCGGTGGTTTGCCCGGTATGATGCTGGCGATTACTTATCCACAGGCCAAAGTGTCCATGATAGATACGGTCAGTAAAAAGACCGCCTTTCTGACCCAGGCCAAGACTGAACTGGGCTTGAAAAATGTTACCGTCCATACCGGCAGGGTAGAAGCCTTGAAGGTCAAGGAAGCATTTGACGTCATCACCTCGCGCGCTTTCTCTGAATTAGCCAATTTCGTCAACTGGTCGGGTCACCTGCTGGCAGACGGCGGCCAGTTCATCGCCATGAAAGGTGTGGAACCGAAACAGGAAATAGACAGCCTGCCCGCTGGCTGGCATGTGGATAAGTTGCAAGCCTTGACGGTGCCTGGCTTGCAGGCAGAACGTCACCTCGTCTTTATCAAGAAAACCCAGGCCTGATCTCACGGAAACTTCTATGGCAAAAATCTTTTGTGTAGCAAACCAAAAAGGTGGCGTGGGTAAAACCACAACTACCGTTAATCTCGCCGCAGGCCTGGCGAAACTCGATCAACGTGTCTTACTGGTTGATCTCGACCCCCAGGGTAATGCCACCATGGGAGCAGGTATCAATAAGGCCAAACTGACCGCTTCCATCTATGAAGTCTTGCTCGGCATGTCAGATGTGGCCACAGCCAAACTGCGTTCTGAATCTGGCCGCTTTGATGTTCTCCCGGCCAACCGCGAACTGGCTGGTGCTGAGGTGGAAATGGTCTCGCTGGACAACCGCGACAAGCGCCTGCGTGAAGCCCTGGCCAAGGTCGATGCTGACTATGATTTCATCCTCATCGACTGTCCACCAGCCTTGTCGTTGCTGACTTTGAATGGCCTGTGTGCCGCCCATGGCGTGATTATCCCCATGCAGTGCGAATACTATGCGCTGGAAGGCTTGTCTGACCTGGCCAATACCATCAAAAAAGTCTCGGCCAATCTCAATCCTGACCTGAAGATAGTCGGTTTGCTGCGCGTGATGTTTGACCCGCGCATGACACTGTCGCAACAAGTCTCTGACCAGCTTGAACAGCACTTTGGCGACAAGGTCTTCAAGACCCTGATCCCGCGCAATGTGCGTCTGGCTGAAGCACCATCTTACGGTATCCCCGGCGTGGTGTTTGATCCTGCATCCAAAGGGGCGCAAGCCTATATCGCCTTTGGTGCAGAGATGGTGGAAAGAATTAAACAACTGGAAAAATAAGTATGTCGATCAAAAAACAAAAAGGTCTGGGCCGTGGCCTGGACGCCTTGCTCGGCGGTGCCGCCGACTTTGCCGAAGCCGTACCGACCGTCACTGGTGCCCCTACCAGCCTGAACGTGGCACAAATGCAAGCTGGTAAGTACCAACCCCGTACCCGCATGGACGAGGGCGCGCTGGCCGAACTGGCTGCCTCCATCAAGGCCCAGGGTTTGATGCAACCTATCCTAGTTCGTCCTATAGGACAAAACAATGGCGTAACCCGTTACGAAATCATTGCCGGTGAACGCCGTTTCCGCGCTTCGCAAATGGCAGGAATGGAAGAAGTACCGGTACTGGTCAAGGATGTAGATGACCAGGCCGCCGCCGCCATGGCCCTGATCGAGAACATTCAGCGCGAAGATCTTAACCCCCTGGAAGAAGCTCAGGGCATACACAGACTGATCACGGATTTTTCTTTCACCCACGAACAGGCCGCCAATGCAGTAGGGCGTTCACGCAGTGCGGTGTCCAATCTGCTGCGTTTGCTGAACCTGGCCAAGCCAGTGCAAACCATGCTCATGGCAGGTGATATCGACATGGGCCATGCCCGTTCCTTGCTGGTGACCGACGCTGCCACCCAGATACAACTGGCCAACCAGATCGTCGCCAAGCGCATGTCTGTCCGTGAAGCAGAAAAGCTGGTGGCCAAGACCACGGCTGAAATGAGCACCAATGGCAAGCCGCGTGACAAGGCAGAAAAATCCCGCGACATCACCCGCCTGGAAGAAGAGCTGTCTGATTTGCTGGCGACCCAGGTTGCCCTTAAATTAGGCAGCAAGGGCAGGGGGCAGATGCTGATAGACTTTGCCGATCTGGATAGTCTGGACGGCATCATCCTGAAAATTCGCGGACAGTAAAAAGATTTAACCCATGCAGATACTGACTTTACCCGGCCTGTATAGCTCAGGCCCCGGCCACTGGCAAACACGCTGGGAAGCCGAATTGGCAAATGTAAAAAGAGTAGAGCAACAAGACTGGGATCATCCGGTCAAGGACGCGTGGGTTGCCACTTTGTCAGCTGCTGTGAATGCAGTATCTGATGAAGTGGTGCTGGTGGCGCACAGTATGGGTTGTGCGCTGACGGCCTGGTGGCTGGCATCTGACATGCCCGGCGTGGTGGATAAAAGCAAGGTCAAAGCGGCATTTTTGGTGGCGCCACCGAACGTGGGTCGGGAAAACTTCCCTGCGCCCACTTTTAAACCCATGCCACTGGTCAGGTTTCCCTTCCCGGTTGCCGTGGTGGCATCCAGTAATGACCCATGGTGCGATATGTCAATTGCTGAAGGCTGGGCAAAAAACTGGGGAGCGGAGTTGCACCTGATTGGTGCGAAAGGCCATATCAATGGCGACTCTGGTCTGGGTAGCTGGAAGCAAGGCCAGGACTGGCTGAACGCATTAATTGAAAAAACAGCAAAACCAGTAGGATAATTAAAAAGCACCAAAATGTTGCATTTTGGTGCCATGCACCAAACGTTTGACGATATACATCAAACGTTTGACGTTATTACGCACAACCACGTATAATTCCGTGGTTTTGATTGGCGAGGATTTGCGCTGCCCGGTTATATAGTGGCAAGCCAGTTAAATTCAATGTCATATGTTAAAAATTATAGGACTTACGCAAGATAGTCCAGCAAAGCCCCACCGCGAACGCAGTGCAATACTGATGTTGGGGCTGGCGATGAGCTTCTACATTGCTGCTATTTTGCGCAAGTCCTGGATAAATGAGGGAAGCATGGCACGCATCATACTGCTGCAACTGGTAGCAGCGCTGGTCGTGGGCTTGCTGGCTGGAATTTTTGGCAATATTTCTTACGGATTATCCGCCCTGTTTGGGGGATTATCCTGTGCGATTCCAAATGCCTTGTTCGCGTTGCGCCTGAGTATGAGCGCCCGGAGGCCTGGAGGAGCAAACCCGATGAGTTTTTTCATCGGTGAATTTTTCAAAGTTATATCGACAGTCGCGCTGATGGCAGCGGTTGTCTTCTGGTACCCCGATGTCAACTGGCCGGCCTTTTTGATCGCCTTCATCGTCGTACTGAAAAGCTATTTCATTTTACTCTTTAGGCACTGATCATGAGCTCAGCTGAACAAGTCACTCCGTCAGAATATATATCCCATCACCTTGGGCATTTGACTAACCACGGCCATCATGCGCAAACTTCCCTGTGGGATATGTCGTATGTGAATATTGATACGGTTATCTGGTCTGTCGTTTGCGGCGTGCTGGGTTCCCTTATCATGTTTCTGGCTGCACGCAAGGCAACTTCCGGCGTACCTGGCCGTTTCCAGTGCGCAGTTGAAATGCTCATCGAAATGGTGGACAACAATGCAAAAAGCATAGTCCACGGCAACACCAGCTTCATCGCTCCTATGGCCCTGTCAGTATTTGTCTGGGTATTGCTGATGAACTCCCTGGATTTCCTGCCAGTTGATCTGTTCTCTCAATGGTTGTTCCCATTGTTTGGCCTGGATCATGAAATGCCACACCGTGTCGTTCCTACTGCTGACTTGAACGGTACTCTGGGTATTTCCATCGGTATTTTCGGTCTGATGATGTATTACAGCTTCAAGATCAAAGGCGTAGGCGGCTTCATCAAGGAATTGTTCAGCGCACCGTTTGGTCCGATGATGTTCCCGTTCAATTTCATGTTGAACGTTGTTGAATACGCAGCCAAGACTTTTTCGCTCGGTATGCGGTTGTTCGGTAACATGTTCGCCGGTGAATTGTTGTTCCTGTTGATCGCAGCTTTGCTGGGTGCTTCTGGTTCTTTGTTTGGTGGTATTGGTCACTTGGTACTGGGTTCTGCCTGGTCCATCTTCCACATCCTGATCGTACCTCTGCAAGCCTTTATTTTCATGATGTTGACTCTGGTGTACATGGGTCAGGCTCACGAAGCGCATTAATTAAGTTTTGAAGTTTTAGTTTTTTGGTTTTAGTTTTTTGGTTTTGGTATTTTAATTTTAACTTTCTAGGAGTTTTCTCATGACTAACGTCGCTTTCGTTGCATTGGCTTGTGGTTTGATCATTGGTTTGGGCGCTTTGGGTGCTTGTATCGGTATCGCTATGATGGGTGGTAAATATCTGGAAGCGTCTGCTCGTCAACCAGAATTGATGGACAAACTGCAAGGTAAAATGTTGTTGCTGGCTGGTCTGATCGATGCTGCGTTCATTATCGGTGTTGGTATCGCCATGTTCTTCGCAACTGCTAACCCATTCAAAGGCTAATAGCTTTCCTTTTTCTACCGCAGGCTCCGCGCCTGCGGAACGATTAATTTGATAAGGAAACTAAAGTGAATCTGAATCTATCCATGTGGTACCAGGCAGGGGTGTTTATCATCCTGGCCTTGTTTACTGCAAAATTCATCTGGCCACCAGTTATTGGTGCGATCGATGAGCGCATGAAGCGCATTGCAGATGGTTTGGCTGCAGCTGACAAGGGCAAGGCTGAACTGGTCTTGGTCCAAAAGCAAATGCAAGCTGAATTGGCAAAAGCTGGTGAAGAAGGCAAAACACATATCGTCAACGCAGAAAAACGCGCTGCTCTGATCATTGAAGAAGCCCGCAATGCTGCTACTGCTGAAGCCGCCCGTATTATCGCCGCTGCGCAAGCTGATGCGAATAATCAAGTGACTAAAGCACGCGAAGAATTGCGCGACCAGGTTGCCACTCTGGCAGTCAAAGGCGCAGAACAAATTCTGAAACGTGAAGTCAACGCATCTGCTCATGCTGATCTGTTGAACCAACTGAAAACCGAGCTGTAATCATGGCCGAAATCGCAACGATCGCTCGTCCTTACGCAGAAGCGCTGTTTCGTGTTGCCCAAACCGGTAACCTGTCCGCCTGGTCGGAACTGGTTACCGAGATGGCACAGGTAGGTGCGCATCCCGATGTACAAGCTCTTGCACACAACCCCAAAGTCTCGGCTGATCAAAAAGCTGAGATTTTCTTGTCTGCGATCAAATCTCCAGTGACTGCTGAAGCGAAAAACTTCATCAACACACTTGCTGACTATGACCGCCTGACTTTGCTGCCGGAAATCGCTTTCCAGTTTCACGCTCTGAAAAACGCCCTCGAAGGCGCTGCAGATGCTGAAGTGACCAGCGCTTTTGAATTGACGGCAGCTCAGTTGAGCGAACTGGCAGTGACATTGGAAAAGAAATTTGGCCGCAAGTTGCACCCTACAGTCAAAGTGGATTCCTCTTTGATCGGTGGTGTACGCATCGTGGTTGGTGATCAGGTGCTCGACACGTCGGTACGCGCGAAGCTGCAGAAAATGCACGTCGCCCTGACCGCGTAAGAACGTAATAAATATTAGGAGTTAGTATGCAACTCAACCCATCTGAAATCAGCGAGCTGATCAAGAGCCGGATTCAAGGCCTTGGCGACACAGCTGAGATTCGCAATCAAGGTACGGTTATCTCCGTTACCGACGGTATCTGCCGCATTCACGGTCTGTCTGACGCGATGCAAGGCGAGATGCTGGAATTCCCAGGCAACACATTTGGTCTGGCGCTGAACCTGGAACGTGATTCCGTTGGTGCCGTTATCCTGGGTGACTACGAACACATCTCCGAAGGCGATACAGTTAAATGTACCGGCCGTATTCTGGAAGTGCCTATCGGTCCTGAACTGCGTGGTCGTGTAGTTAACGCGCTGGGTCAGCCTATCGACGGCAAAGGTCCTATCAATGCAAAACTGTCAGCGCCTATCGAAAAGATTGCGCCTGGTGTTATTGCACGTCAATCCGTTTCTGAACCTATGCAAACTGGCCTGAAGTCTATCGACTCCATGGTACCGGTTGGTCGTGGTCAGCGCGAATTGATCATTGGCGATCGTCAAACTGGTAAAACAGCTGTTGCGATCGATGCTGTGATCAATCAAAAAGGTCAAAACGTAACATGTATCTATGTTGCGATTGGTCAAAAAGCTTCTTCCGTTAAAAACGTTGTGCGCGCTCTCGAAGCCCACGGCGCCATGGAATACACCATCGTTGTTGCTGCAACTGCTGCTGAATCTGCAGCGATGCAATACGTATCTGCCTACTCCGGTTGCGCGATGGGTGAATACTTCCGTGACCGCGGTCAAGATGCACTGATCATTTATGATGATCTGTCCAAACAAGCTGTTGCTTACCGTCAGGTATCCCTGTTGCTGCGCCGCCCACCAGGCCGCGAAGCTTACCCAGGTGACGTATTCTATTTGCACAGCCGTTTGCTGGAACGTGCAGCGCGCGTTAACCCAGACTACGTTGAAGCTTTCACCAAAGGTGAAGTTAAAGGTAAAACAGGTTCTTTGACAGCATTGCCTATCATTGAAACTCAGGCTGGTGACGTTTCCGCTTTCGTTCCTACCAACGTAATTTCGATTACTGACGGTCAGATCTTCCTGGAAACATCCTTGTTCAATGCAGGTATCCGTCCAGCGATTAACGCTGGTATCTCGGTTTCCCGCGTTGGTGGTGCTGCTCAGACTAAAGTGATCAAAAACTTGTCCGGCGGTATCCGTAATGACTTGGCACAGTACCGTGAATTGGCAGCGTTTGCCCAGTTCGCTTCTGACCTCGATGAAGTAACACGCAAGCAGCTCGATCGTGGTGCCCGCGTTACTGAATTGTTGAAGCAAGCTCAATATGCTCCACTGTCTATCTCCCTGATGGCCGTTACTCTGTTCTCCGTGAACAAAGGCTTCCTGGATGATGTAGCGGTCAAGCAAGTGCTGGCATTCGAAGCAGGCGTACATGGCTACATGAAAACGAACCATGCAGCATTGCTGCAGAAAATCGAAGAAACCAAGCAACTCGACAAAGATGGTGAAGCTGCCATGGCTGCTGCAATTGCTGATTTCAAAAAAACCGGTTCCTATTAATTTACTGTAGCTAGAAGGAGTCAATACTCATGGCTGCAGGCAAAGAGATACGTGGCAAGATCAAAAGCGTAGAAAATACGAAGAAGATCACTAAGGCGATGGAAATGGTCGCCGCATCCAAAATGCGTAAAGCGCAAGACCGGATGCGTGCGGCTCGCCCGTACAGTGAAAAGATTCGTACGATTACGGCTAACTTGTCACAGGCCAACCCAGAGTACACGCATCCTTTTATGGTGCAACAAGATCTGTCCAAGAAAGTTGGCGTGATTGTTGTAACGACAGATAAAGGTTTGTGTGGCGGTCTCAACACGAACGTGTTGCGTCTGGTCACCAGCAAAATGCGTGAACTCGAAGGTAAGGGTTCAAAGATAGAAGCGGTCGCAATTGGTAATAAAGGTCTCGGCTTCCTGAATCGCGTAGGTGCGCAAGTGGTATCCCATGTTACACAATTGGGCGACACTCCTCACCTCGACAAACTGATAGGTCCAGTCAAAGTTTTGCTGGATGCGTATCAGGAAGGCAAGCTGGACGCGGTTTACCTGAGTTATACCAAGTTCATCAACACCATGAAGCAAGAGCCGGTGATGGAGCAGTTGTTGCCCCTGACAGCGGACAGGCTGACAACAGATAAGAACGCCCATTCCTGGGACTATCTGTATGAGCCAGATGCAGCAACGGTGATTGATGAATTGTTGATACGTTATGTAGAAGCACTGATTTTCCAGGCCGTAGCGGAAAACATGGCATCTGAACAATCGGCCCGTATGGTGGCGATGAAATCAGCAACTGATAACGCAGGTAACGTGATTGGCGAACTGAAACTGGTTTATAACAAAACCCGTCAAGCCGCCATTACCAAAGAGCTCTCCGAGATCGTCGCCGGCGCGGCAGCGGTCTAAACTGAATTTAAATATTAAGAAGGAACGAACATGGCTAATGGCAAAATCGTTCAGTGTATCGGCGCTGTTGTGGACGTTGAATTTCCACGCGACGCGATGCCTAAGATTTATGACGCCTTGAAAATGGAAGGCTCCGAGCTGACATTGGAAGTTCAGCAGCAATTGGGTGACGGCATTGTCCGTACCATTGCTCTGGGTACTTCTGATGGTCTGCGTCGCGGCATGACTATTACCAACACTGGCAAACCTATCATGGTACCAACCGGCAAAGCAACGCTGGGTCGTATCATGGACGTACTGGGTAACCCTATCGATGAATGCGGTCCTGTCAGCCACGAGCAGACAGCCTCGATTCACCGTAAAGCCCCTGCCTACGACGAACTGTCCCCATCCCAGGAATTGCTGGAAACCGGTATCAAGGTTATTGATCTGGTTTGCCCATTCGCTAAAGGTGGTAAGGTCGGTCTGTTCGGTGGTGCGGGTGTAGGCAAGACCGTTAACATGATGGAACTGATTAACAACATCGCCAAGGCACACAGCGGCTTGTCCGTATTTGCCGGTGTGGGTGAGCGTACTCGTGAGGGTAATGACTTCTACCACGAAATGGCTGACGCAAAAGTGGTTGATCTGGAAAATCCAGAAAACTCCAAAGTTGCGATGGTGTACGGTCAGATGAATGAACCACCAGGTAACCGTCTGCGCGTTGCTCTGACAGGTTTGACGATCGCTGAAGGTTTCCGTGACGAAGGCAAAGACGTTCTGTTCTTCGTGGATAACATCTACCGTTACACACTGGCCGGTACTGAAGTATCCGCTTTGCTGGGTCGTATGCCTTCCGCCGTGGGTTATCAACCTACTCTGGCTGAAGAAATGGGCCGTCTGCAAGAGCGTATTACATCCACTAAAACTGGTTCCATTACGTCCATTCAGGCCGTATATGTTCCAGCGGATGACTTGACCGATCCATCTCCAGCAACAACATTTGCTCACTTGGATTCCACCGTTGTTCTGTCCCGTGACATCGCTTCCCTGGGTATCTACCCTGCGGTTGATCCACTGGATTCAACATCCCGTCAGCTGGACCCACAAGTGGTTGGTGTAGAGCACTATGAAACAGCCCGCGCTGTTCAAGGTACTTTGCAACGCTACAAAGAATTGCGCGACATTATTGCGATTCTGGGTATGGATGAATTGGCTCCTGAAGACAAACTGCTGGTCGCACGTGCGCGTAAGATGCAGCGTTTCCTGTCTCAGCCTTTCCACGTTGCTGAAGTGTTTACCGGTGCTCCAGGTAAATACGTTTCCTTGAAAGAAACGATCCGTGGTTTCAAAATGATCGCTTCCGGCGAACTCGATCACCTGCCAGAACAAGCGTTCTACATGGTAGGTACTATCGACGAAGCAATCGAAAAAGCGAAAAAACTGGCTGCTGCTTAATTAGTTAAGCGCACTGGCGGTGCAGTTGATATTGACTGCACCATAGCTTTTTTGAGCGAATAATAAGGGTCCAACATGGCACACACTATTCACGTTGACGTGGTTTCCGCAGAAGAGCTGATCTTCTCCGGTGAAGCCGAATTCGTCGCGTTGCCGGGTGAGGCTGGTGAATTGGGTATCTATCCTAAACATACACCACTGATTACCCGCATCAAGCCGGGCGCGGTGCGCATCAAGGTTCCGGGCAAAGCCGAAGACGAATTCGTATTCGTCGCCGGTGGCCTGCTTGAAGTGCAACCAGATGCAGTGACAGTTTTGGCTGATACAGCGATTCGCGGCCACGATCTGGACGAAGCCAAAGCCAGCGAAGCCAAGAAACTGGCAGAGCAGGCTCTGGTGAATCGTGATTCCAAAATTGACTATGCGCAAGCACAGGCAGAACTGGCATCCGCGATCGCCCAATTGGCAGCGATACAAAGATTGCGTCAAAAGCGTTAATTTCGCTGCGAAAAATTTTTCGCGACGAAAGCAGTACAATGGAAAGGCAGCTCAGGCTGCCTTTTTGTTTTTCCATGCTGTCAAACTGGACCAATACTGGAACTGCCATGTCTATGGAGCAAAGCTTGATTGCCGAGATACTGTGCAAAAGCAAAACCATCGCCGTCGTCGGCCTGTCGTCGAAAACTTCCCGTCCCAGCCATGGCGTGGCAGCTTACATGCAGGCGCATGGCTATCGCATCATCCCGGTCAATCCGCGTGAGGCAGGGAACATCATATTGGGTGAGCATTGCTATCCTGACTTGGCCACTGCCGCGGCAGAACACCATATCGATATCGTCGATTGCTTCCGCAATGCGGCTGATATCCCACCCATCGTTGAAGAAGCGATACAGATAGCCGCGCCTTATTTATGGATGCAATCAGGCATTGTGAACGTGGAGGCTGCTGCCATGGCTGAAGCAGCAGGCATCAAAGTAGTGATGGACAGGTGCATCAAGATAGAACATCTCTACCGTGTCTGAGTTTGCTTTGCTGAGCGCAATTGCTGTATGTAGGCAAGTTCGTTTTGCGCCAGTTTATTCTCAGGTTCAATTTGCAGGGATTCCTGAAAAGCTTTTTCTGCCTCATCTAGCTGCTTAAGCTCTATCAAAGAAAATCCTATGCCACGCAGCGACATCGCCAGGTAAGGGCGTTGTGAGGAATATTGTTTGCTCAATTCATGGGCATGACGATAGGTTTGCAAGGCTTCTGTGGGTTTGGCCAGCTGGTTCAATACATAGCCAATTTCTACCGAAGTGCCAGCGGATACTGGCGCCAGATATTCCACTTTTCTGAGCATGGACAAAGCCTGTTGCAAATCCCTTCTTTCAACCGCAACAAAGGCCTGGACTTGCAGGCAGTTTTTATAACCCCATTCTATCCATTCAAAATTCAGCTTGCTGGATTTGCTGAATTCCTCAAATTCTTGAGTCGTCTGGAAAGAGAATTGCTTTTTGCTGCTGTCAAAGATGGATTCATAAGAGCGGCAATTTTCTTTTGCTTTCTTGTCCGCCTCTTCAAATTTTTTATCCCTTATAAGCAGATTTAACGCTTTTGAAGCAGCTGAAAATTCAACACCTTTGGCACTGTCTGCGACCAAATTGGTATGGGTGGTAATCGTAATTACCTTGTCTTCAACCTGAGCATAAACAGGAAAGACTGCCGTCAATGACAAAGCAGCTATCCATCTGCGGACACGCATTCTGCGGTTTGGAATAAAAAAATCAGTCATGTTCAGTGTCAGGTGGTCATTCATAAAAAGCCCGGTGCGGCTCCACGTAGATCAATTTTACCGACTTGAGCAGTTTGTAAATGATAGCCGCCAGTAATACATAGAAATAACCAACAAGCAGGCTGTATAAGCCGCCGATCATAAACAGATTGAACAGGTCAGCGATGTCGATGCGCGCGTCGTTGATTATCATAATGACCGCAGCACAAACACCAAATGCCAGCGCCATGACGAACGGCGCAAAATGGCAGTAGAAAACAAACTTGTCCTCGTCCAGGCGAAAAAAAGCAAAGCCGAACATCAGCAGCACCAACAAATACGGTATGCCACCAATAAACAGAGATCCAAGCAGAAAGCGCGATAGTTCGCGCAGCACCCCAAATTGCGCGCATGCGACACTGAGCAAGCTCAGCACTATGGGCAATAACAATGCGGCCAGGTAATAGGTTTTCTTCCGTATCATGTGCAATGAGTTTGCAATGCATGTCACACTAAAAGTGTATTACTGCTGAATGCATTTGTATTGTTGTTAGGGTGTGCAGCACTTTTCATATTATCATCAAAATATTATCTCTGATTCTGAGATACTTCATTTGTAAGCTAACAATATTGATTGGGGACTTGAATGACAGTTGCGGACTTGTTTCGGGTAGGTAAAGGTTTTCAGGTCAATGATGCTGATGCCAATAAAAAACTGCTGGGTATGGCAGCCACTGATAAGAATGCAGACAAGGCTGCCGACAAGCTGACGACACTAAAGCTGGCCGAAGAAATTTCTACACTGCAAAATGTCTTGTATGCAGGCCATGAACGCAAGCTGCTGATCATCCTGCAAGGCATGGATACCTCCGGCAAAGATGGTACGGTCAAAGGTGTGTTCGGACAAATCAATCCCCTGGGAGCACGAACCGTGGCTTTCAAGGCTCCCAGTACGGATGAAAAGAATCACGACTACCTGTGGCGCATCCATAAAGAAGTGCCAGGCAAGGGTGAGGTCACCATCTTCAACCGCAGCCATTATGAAGATGTGTTGATCACCCGCGTACATGAGTGGATAGACCAGGCCGAATGCAAGCGCCGCTATGCACAAATCCGTGATTTTGAGCGCATGCTGGCCGAGACTGGCACGGTGATCCTGAAATTCTTCCTGCATATTTCCAAGGCTGAGCAAAAAGCTAGGCTGGAAGAGCGTCTGGCAGATCCCGACAAACATTGGAAGTTTGATCCCCAGGACATGGAAGAGCGCAAATACTGGGACGCCTATCAGGAAGCGTATGAAGATGCCTTGCTGGCAACGGATGCTGACCATGCGCCCTGGTATGCCGTGCCGTCAGACTCCAAGACCCAGCGTAATCTGGTGATCGCCAGCATAGTGCAAGAAAAACTGCTGAGCCTGAAACTCAAATACCCACCTGGTAATCCTGAATACAGCAAACTCAAGGTGGAATGACGCCAAGGTGAAACCAAGTTGAAGCTCAGTGGGAAACGCAGTAGCACATTTAGCTACTGGCCTGAACTGATCGCCGCAGCCTTATACCCCTTGCTGGCCTGGCAGGGGCGGCGCACCCGCGCCGTGACACCGCGCCTGCCCGAAGCCAGTGACCAGGCATATGGGCTATGGACTCATGCGAGTCGGCCTGTAGATAACTTTAGGGTGCTGGGCATAGGTGAGTCACCGGTTGCTGGTGTGGGCGTGGCGAATTATAAAGAAGCCATTACCGCACAACTGGCCAAAGCCCTTGCAGGCAAGCTCGATACGGCTGTGGAATGGCAGGCTCTGGGGCAAAACGGTGCTCGCCTGTCCTGGGCCAGGCAATCCTTGCCTGCATTTCGTCAGGCACAAGGCCATGACTCGCCAGCCTGGGATGCCATTTTGCTCGCTTTCGGTGTCAATGATACAACCAGTTTTTGCCCGGTCAACAGTTACAGGGCAGAGTTGCAGAACTTGCTGGATGAGTTGCAGTTGATGCTAAAAACAACTGGTCTTATCGTTCTGGCTGGCGTCCCTCCTATGCAGGTTTTTCCAGCCCTGCCTGCACCTTTGCGGCAGGTTTTGGGCATGAAAGCGCATGCTCTCGATCAAATAAACCGTGAAATGGCCGCGAACAGACCCAGGGTTTTGCATTTGCCGTTTACCGCAAATCTTCAAGATGTGCGCCAGATGGCCGAAGATGGCTACCATCCGTCAGCACTTGGCGTCAGTATTTGGGCAGAAGAATTAGCGAAAACATTTCTGCAAAATCGTCAAGAAAAATAATACTGGTAGGGTACTTATGCACAATTTATCTTGTACGCTATTTATGCACAAAAACTGATAATTATCAAAAGACGGTAATCACTGTCAATGAAATCAATGACTTACGTAATATTCCTGTTAACCGAATTTAAAATAAATCAGTAAACTGCCATTCTGTCATTTCTATCCACAAAGTTATCCACAGTTTATTACTGGAAATTCTGCTGAAAATTGCGCCACTTGTTGCAGATCAGATGCCTATCCTGCGCGCATAGGCGATAATGTCGCTTATACAGCAATAGCCTGCGTAGTTTGACCATGTCAGTAGATAAGCAGATGCGCGCAGCGTCACCGAAAGCACTTATGTCCATGAATTTTGCCCCGCTCAAAAATGATACCTTCCTGAGAGCCTTGTTGCGCCAGGAAACTGATTACACACCGCTTTGGCTGATGCGCCAGGCTGGCCGTTATTTGCCAGAATACCGCGCTACCCGCAAAGGTGCAGGCTCTTTCCTGAGCCTGGCCAAAAACCCGGGTTTTGCGACTGAAGTGACTTTGCAGCCCATAGACCGTTATGGTTTGGATGCTGCCATTTTGTTTTCTGATATTTTGACTGTGCCAGATGCCATGGGCCTGGGTCTGTACTTTGAAGAAGGCGAAGGCCCGAAGTTTGAGCGCCCGCTGAAGGATGAAAAAACCGTCATGGCACTCAAAGTGCCAGAAGCAGGCAGCCTGCAATATGTATTTGATGCCGTAACGCAAATCCGCACTGCTTTGGATGGCCGCGTGCCGCTGATCGGTTTTTCCGGCAGTCCTTGGACACTGGCTTGCTATATGGTGGAAGGCCAGGGCTCGCGTGACTTCCATACCGTCAAGAGCATGATGTACAAGCGTCCTGACCTCATGCACCACATCCTGCGCACCAATGCCGATGCTGTCGCTACTTATCTGAATGCGCAAATCGATGCCGGTGCCCAGGCCGTGATGATATTTGACAGCTGGGGTGGGGCGCTGGCAGACGGGGCATATCAAGAGTTTTCGCTATCTTATATGCGCGATATTGTCAGCCAGTTGCAAAAAGAAAAAGATGGCAAGCGTATCCCTGCTATCGTCTTCACCAAGGGCGGCGGCTTGTGGCTGGAACAACTGGCCGATATAGGTGCTGATGCCCTGGGCCTGGACTGGACCATGAATTTGGGGCAGGCACGCGCCAAAGTGGGTGACAAGGTCGCTTTGCAGGGTAATCTTGATCCGGCAGTGTTGTTTGCTGAACCAGAACAAATCCGCAAGCAAGTGATTGCCACGCTGGATAGTTATGGCAAACCTGCAGCTGGTCATGGCCATGTGTTTAACCTGGGTCATGGCATTTCGCAATTTACCCCGGTTGAGTCGGTCAGTGTGCTGGTCGAAACAGTGCATGAATACAGCCGCAAGCAACGTCAGTCTGTGTAAAACGACATGTTTCATTGCCAGTCTGTTAGGGCAGACTGGCTCAACAGACAGTATTGTTGTCAATGTTATGGGCCAGGTCTGTATATTCAGGCACTGATAAAACAACAAGTGGCTGAGATGCTTGTCTTTGCGTCATGTTGCTGTGCAAAACATAGCACTGGCGTGCTTTTCCAGCCTGAAAGCTGTGGAAAACCAATAGAGACGCGGCAGAAAAATTTTGCATTTCTATGCACATTTTCTGTCACTTATGCACAAAATCGGGGCGACAAAAAATATTTTCAAAAATATTTTTTTGTCTTCCAGCATTTTTTCTAAGTCATTGATTTTAAAAGACTAAATTCCAGGCTCTGAGATAGGGCATTCTGTGGAAACCCACGTAAACGCTAGCGAAAACCGATGTCAATAGATCTTTCTCCACAAAGTTATCCACAGAAACTGTGGATATGTCAAAAAGCCTTATGAAATCAATAGTTAGCGGTGATTTCCATGCTTTGCGCTAGATCGTGAAACAAGTTTATCTGCGCGTTGCCCTCGATACCCCTCTTGACAGCACCTTCGATTATCGGTGGGCGGCACAAGAAGAGGGCGGGGCTGTTGCCGACCTGCCCCAAGTTGGACAACTGGTCGCCCTGCCGTTTGGCCGCCAGGAAGTCGTCGGCCTGATCATGGACGTGGTGAGCGAGACTGAAGTCCCTCCCACCAAATTGCGCGATGCCATCGCCGTCAGGCATGAATTGCCAGCCATGAACAAGGAATGGCTGGCACTCTGCCAGTTTGCCGCCGAGTATTACCAGCGCCCTATAGGCGAGGTAGCGATACCCGCCTTGCCCAAGAACCTGAAAGCCATAAAGACAGTTTCCCTGCAGCGTGCCATCAAGAAGCTGGCCAAATTGCCTGAACAAGCTGATTTCAGCCCCGTAGGTGAGCCGCAATTGAATCCTGAGCAACAGGCTGCGGTGGATGCAGTTGCCCATGCTGAGGGCTATGCGCCGCATCTCCTGTTCGGCGTCACTGGCAGCGGCAAGACGGAAGTGTATTTGCAAACCGCCGCCAAAGTGCTGACAAAAAAACCGGATGCCCAGATCCTGATCCTGGTGCCAGAAATTAACCTGACACCACAGCTTGAATCCCATATCCGTGCCCGTTTCCCCGGCTTGATGCTGTCTACCCTGCATAGCGGCATGGCAGAAGGTGAACGCATGTTGCACTGGCTGGCTGCACATACCGGTCGTGCCCGCATCGTACTCGGTACGCGCCTGGCCATGCTGGCATCCCTGCCCAGGCTGAAGCTGATCATCATCGATGAAGAGCATGACCCTTCCTACAAGCAACAGGAAGGCTTGCGTTATTCTGCCCGTGACCTCGCTGTGTGGCGTGCGCGGCAACTGTCTATCCCCATCTTGCTGGGTTCTGCCACGCCTTCGCTGGAAAGCTGGCAGGGTGCACAGACTGGCCGCTACCGCTTGCTGGAATTGCGTGAGCGGGCAGTCCAGCACGCCGTCCTGCCCATCATACGCATCATCAACCTGGAAAGAGAAAAACCCAGCGAAGGTCTGACACAAAGACTGATAGGCGCTATCAAGCTACGTCTTGAGAAGGGTGAGCAATCACTCCTGTTCCTCAACCGGCGTGGTTATGCGCCGGTGCTGGCTTGCGATGCCTGTGGCTGGATCAGCAATTGCACGCGCTGCACTGCCCATCTGGTCTTGCATAAAGGTGATCACAGACTGCGCTGTCATCATTGCGGCCTTGAACAACGCATACCGCGTTCATGCCCGACTTGCGGCAATATTGACCTGCAACCCCTGGGGCGCGGCACCCAGCGCATGGAAGAAAGCCTGGCTCTGTTATTCCCGGAGGCCAGGGTTTTCCGCATTGATGCCGACTCCACCCGCCTCAAAGGCAGTGCTGCCGCTGCTTTTGAACGTGTGCATGCCGGTGAAGTCGATATCCTGATTGGCACCCAAATGGTGGCCAAGGGGCATGACTTCAAACGCCTGACCCTGGTGGCAGCGCTGAACCCGGACGCTGCTTTGTTTTCGCAAGACTACCGCGCCAGTGAACGCCTGTTTGCCCAACTCATGCAGGTCGCTGGTCGGGCTGGGCGGGCCGCGCAAAAAGAAGGCGGCAATGCATCCGAGGTACTGGTACAAACCCGCTACCCCGATCATCCGCTCTACCATGCGCTGATGTCACACAATTACCCCGACTTTGCCAAAGACTTGCTGGATGAACGCCAGCAAGCCCATATGCCACCTTTCATGTACCAGGCTTTATTACGGGCAGAAGCCAAAGAGCTGGAAACCGCTATCGAGTTTTTAAAGCAGGCCGCAGCCTGCACCGAACACCAGGGCATCATGATCAACGACCCCATACCCATGACCATGACGCGGGTGGCCAATGTGGACAGGGCGCAATTGCTGGTCGAATCAGTCTCACGCCCGGCGCTGCAAGCTTTTGTCAAAGCCTGGATAGCTGATCTGCGTGCCATGAAAAGCCGGGTCAGGTGGTCGGTGGAAATTGATCCTGTGGATATCTAAGTATTTGCCCACATGGGCTTGATGATGTCGATCAGTTAAAATCAGTGCTCAAACCTTCCAATGAACGCAAAGATTGCACCATGCCACTCAGTCCCTACCTGACCACCTTCCCTGAAATATCTGAAAATTGCTACCTCCACCCCAGTGCCCAGATCATCGGTGATGTACAAATCGGGCCGGATAGCTCGGTCTGGTGCAATGCCGTCTTGCGAGGCGATGTCAATCACATACGCATAGGCCATAGCAGCAATTTCCAGGATCTGGCCATGGGCCATGTCTCACACAAGAATGCCAGCAAGCCAGCTGGTTCACCTTTGATCATCGGAGACCATGTGACGATAGCCCATTCCGTCATCCTGCATGGCTGCAATATCGGTGATGAATGCCTGATAGGCATGGGTAGCATCGTCATGGATGACGTCATTATCCACAAGCATGTCATGCTGGGTGCAGGCAGTCTGGTGCCACCGGGCAAGGAGTTGGAAAGCGGCTTTTTATATGTAGGTCGCCCTGCAGTCAAAGTCCGCGCCCTGACTGCGGAAGAAATCAGCTATTTCAAATATTCGGCAGAACACTATGTGCGTATCAAGAATAATTACCTGGCTAGCGCTGTAGCCCAGCCATCTGAATGAACTTGAAAACGTCTTTGTGGTCTGAACACGGCAATATATTTTTGAAAGATTCCCAATCACCTAATCAACCAGGCACAAGGACAGGATGGCATGAACGCAACACAGGCTGGCGAATACTGGATCACCACAGACAAGGACAAGATCGATATCGACCTGGTCCATCAATTTTTGACGACTGAAAGTGGCTGGGCCACCGGTATTTCGCGACCTGTAGTGGAGGAATCCCTACGCAATTCCCTGTGTTTCAGTGTTTTCCAGCAAGAGCGCATGGTGGGCTTTTGCCGCATCATCACCGACATGGCCACCTTTGGTAACCTCGTCGATGTCTTTGTCGTGACTGACATGCGCGGCAAGGGTATTTCAAGGTTGCTCATGGAGGAAGTCATGGCCCACCCGGTAGTCAGCAAGCTGCGCCGCTTTACCTTATCGACCAGCACGGCTGCCGGCCTGTATGAAAAGTTTGGTTTTACTCCACTTAGCAAACCTGACAATTTCATGGAAGTGTACAAGCCCAGGATTTACCTGGACTGAAACCACGGCGTTTTTACTGAGCAGGCTGGTAATGCAGTTCACCCACATTGCTGGCCTCGAAATACATCATCATCTGACGCTGGCTGCCTTTTTTAATCTCCGTCACCTTCTTGACGATCTGGTCAGAGCGTTTAGCCTTGTCATGGTATTGCGCCTCAATTTCATAGCGGCCTTCGGGCAAACCGAGAAATAGCCAGGGGCCGTCCAGTGTTACGTTCATTAACACCGCCTTGCTCTTTTCATCACGCACGATGACCTTGATGTTTGCCAGATAAGCACCTGATTTTGTGGCGGCAGTACGCAGCCAAAGCGTGTATTGCCCCGCCTGTTGCTGTAATTCTTCCCGTTCCGTACTGCCTATGCCGCCTGATACGCAGGCGATATCCTTATTTGAGCAATTGCTGCCCGCCGCCAGCGCTGGCAAGCTCAGGCAGAGGGAAAGCGAGAGGGGCAAGAGTATGGCCAGTTTTGCATATTTCACAGCAGTGTCCTCCAGAGTAAGGTGTTCAGGATAATGTCTGCTGCATGAGAGTGCTTGAGGTGAGTCAAAGTTGCAACATCTTGCATACCAGCACACTGTTATGCTTGTCGGGCAGCATCAAACTGCGGCATATTGAAAGCGTAGTTTTATCCACACTTTATCCACACGCGCCAGAAATCCAGCTTCAACCAGACTTTCTTCTATCCAACATGCCCTTATTTTCACTAAAACCTGTCTTGGCCATCTTGCTGTTGCTTGCCGTCACTGTACCGGCCCAGGCACTGGAGTCTGCCCTGAGCCTGAAAGACGTTTATGCCAGGACGGTTGAACAGCAAGTCCAGCCAACGCCAGAAGACTTGCAAAATTATATAGACCAGATGGCCAGTACGCTGCTTAGCAACAATATCAGTAATCTGCCGTCCCAATATATTCTGCTGGTAGACCGCAATCCCAAAGTGCAGGTTGCCATGTTGTTCTGGCTGGACCAGCAAGGGCAGTACCAGCTTATCGGTGCCTCACCTGTATCGACAGGCCGTTCCCCCGGTTTTGAGCATTTTGAAACACCCACAGGTGTATATGCCCATAGCCTGGCCAATCTGGATTACCGTGCAGAAGGCAGTAAGAACAGCAAAGGTGTACGCGGCTATGGCATCAAAGGGCGGCGCGTCTTTGATTTTGGCTGGCAAAAAGCCAAAAAAGGCTGGGGTGACAAAATTATCGCCGACATGCGCATGCAAATGCATGCCACTGACCCCGGCCTGCTTGAGTCACGCCTGGGCACGGTGCAATCCAAGGGTTGTATACGCATACCTGGCACGCTGAACTTCCTTCTGGACCGATACGCTGTCCTGGATGCCGATTATCTCCAGGCAGTAGCAGAAGGGAAAAAATTCTGGGTACTGGATAAAAACCGTGAAGACAATCCCTGGGCCGGGCGTTACATGGTCATCGTCGACAGTGGCAAGGAGCAAAAGCCAGAATGGGCTGCCTATATACCTGCACCTGCGCCCACAGCACGCAAACAGGTCAAACCTGCCTGAATATGGTTTTCAGAAAATAATGGGGAACCCGGAAATCGACTAAGATGTCTTTATCAAGGCCTTTATCTCATTTCAGGGAAACCCCATGTCCATAGAAACCTGGTTATTGTATGTCGTTGCCGTTCTGGTACTAACCATCACCCCCGGCCCTGCCGTCTTGATGTGTATCACCAATAGCATCAATTTCGGTGCCCGCATGACCCTGTTCCCTGCACTGGGGAATATCACTTCCCTGATTGCCATCATGACTTGCTCTGCAATAGGCATAGGCGCCATTCTGGCGACGTCGGCGCTGGTGTTTACCGTCATCAAATACCTGGGTGTGGCCTATCTCCTGTATCTGGGTATCAGCAGCTTGCGGGCCAAGAGCAGTGATTTTGTCTTGCCAGCAGAAACCGATATGCGTGGCACCCGTCTGCGTCTGTATGTCAAAGGCATGCTGGTAGGCATCAGCAATCCCAAGGCCTTGCTGTTCTTTACCGCCTTCTTCCCGCAATTTATCAATCCAGCTGCCGCCAAACTGCCACAATTTCTGGTCTTGTGCAGCACCTTTGTATTTTTTGAATTCAGTGTCCTGATGCTGTATGCCGTGTTTGCCGAACGCATGGGGCCGTGGCTACGTTCCAGGGGCAAGGCAAAAATGTTCAACCAGCTTTCTGGTGGCATATTTGTTGCAGCGGCGGGTCTGCTGGCAACCGTGAAAAAGGCCAACGATTGAGACTGCCGCAAAAATAAGCTAGCGTTGTTGCGCCTCCTTGTCGTACTAAAGTACTGTCTGCGTCGGCACGCCTAGCTATCTTAATTTTGCAACAGCCTCTAGGAGTAAGATCATGTCACATAGCAATGCATATAGTGAAAGCGGTTTCTGGGACAAGCTCAAGAAATATGCCCGGACGGCAGGTAGTGAAATCGTAGAAAAAGTGCTCTGCCTGTATTATGCAGCGCAAAGGCCGGAGACCCCGACCTGGGCCAAGACCGTTATCTTTGGGGCATTGGGATATTTTATTTTCCCTCTTGATGCCGTGCCGGATGTCTTGCCTGTGGTTGGTTATGGCGATGACCTTGGTGTGATTGCCGGCGCGCTGGTGACGGTCAGTCTGTATATTACAGACGAAGTGAAGCAGAGTGCGCGCGACAGGATGACGGCATGGTTTGGGCAGAAATCTGGCTAAAACACATTCACTTTTTACTGCCAGATTTTCAGCTCAATTTCAGCTCAAAAAACGCACAAAAACCGACAAAAAAAGATCCGGCGGAAGCAAATCTATGTATGATTTGCAACTCATTTAATCCGCCGGGCTTGCGCATGTACACCTCCACTTTCACTTTCAAGAAGAAGCAATACGACGACGCTTTTTATGCGCTCGATGATCAGATCGTCGCTCTCGCCAAATCCATACCAGGCTATCTTGGTGAAGAGACCTGGGAGAACGCAGTGACCGGGCAGGTTTCCAATGTATATTACTGGGACAGCCTGGAAGCTCTGCAGTCGCTGATCAATAATCCCATCCACCAGCAAGCCAAGGCGGCTCAGGCCAAATGGCTGGATGGCTATCAGGTCATCGTGGCAGAAGTCTTGCGCACATATGGTGATGGCAATTTGCCGCATCCGTGCGTCACAGTCGGCCAACATGTAGCCAATTAAACATCGATGAAGATACAGCTGAAAGAAGTAGATATCCATAATTTTGGTGAGATCATCCATCTCCCCTTGCTGCCGCATCAGGAAAATTATCTGGCCAGTAATGCCTATTCCCTGGCGCAGTCCAAATACGATATTTACTATAAACCACGCGCCATTTATGCAGACGAGCAACTGCTGGGTTTTATCATGTACAAGACCATGGATGATGAAAATCGTCCCAGGGAATATGCCATACATCGCTTCATGATCGATCATCGCCATCAGGGCAAGGGAATAGGGCGGCAAGCCTTGCAATTGGCGATTGAGGAAATACGCCAGGACATGCAGGCAGAACGCATCACCATTTGCTATCTGCCAGAAAACCCGGTCGCCAAAGACTTCTATGCCAGTTTTGGATTTGTAGAAACGGGTATCGATGAAGAGGGTGAAATGAATGCAGAGATAGTCTTGAATGCAGCCTTGGAAAAATGATTTCCTCGCTGCGCATTTGACCACTTATCCACAAGTGCCGCAATTTTCTTCCATGTATGAATTACCATCCTTATTGCCATTTTGATAAATGCGTCATTTCCGGTGTAAACAGTCAGGATGAGCAGGCATAAAAGGCTGGTGCGTGTTTCAGTAAGATGACAGTCTTGCCCGTGCTATATTAGCCACTTCCGCATATCTAGAAATCCCAGCTATGAGTGGTCCAACAACAGTCATGATCACAGGCGATGGCCTGGCAATTCTGTTGGCAGCGGCGGCCATACGTGCCGCTCTGGCGGTGGCGCAGGCACATCAGAACGCCGATCAGTTGCGTACGCATCAGGATGCGCAGCAAAGCGCCCTGCAAGAAAGCCTGCATGCAGCCGGTGTCATGGGCGAGGAAGCCTTGCAAGAGCAATTGCAAATCGCCGAGCAGGATTATGCCCAGTTGATCGCGCTGGCTGAAAAGATAGGCTGTAGCGCGCAAATCACTGCCAGCCAGCCTGTTCCGCCAGCCGGGACGGATGAACAGGAAATCATAGAATATCTGCGTAGCCTGCAGGCACTGGTGTATGAGTTAAGGCCAGTCTTGTTGCAAGAATCAGCCAGACGCGCTGACGCCTTGTCGGACGAAGGCGACGCCAGCCTGGACGCCGCCAGTGCTGCAGTCTTGCCACAAGACCGCTTGACGCGTTTGTTGAAACGCATAGCCCACCTGGAGCAACTGCCAGAACACATTGCGCAATTGGCGAGAGAGCTGGAGAAGTCTTTGCCGGGTGCCCGTGCCGACATGCTGGCCAGCGAGCTGCGCCTGCAAATCCAGGCCCTGCTGGAAGCCGAGAAAAAACGCCAGGTCGAAGAAGCCCAGGCCCTGATACTGGAACAGACCTTGAAAGACCTTGGTTACCAGGTAGAAGAAGTGTCGCATACCCTGTTTGTCGAAGGTGGCGTCGTGCATTTCCGCCGCGCCAGCTGGGACAAATACATGGTACGCATGCGCATGGATACCAAGACCGGGCAAGCCAATTTCAATGTCATCCGCTCTGTCAAACAGGGCGATAATGAACGCAGCGTGCTTGACCATCTGGCAGAAGACCGCTGGTGCAGCGAATTCCCGACGCTGATGGCCGCACTGGAAGCGCGTGGCATCCATATGCAGGTAACGCGACTATTGCAGGCGGGTGAACTGCCCGTGCAACTGGTCGTGGAGGATAAGCTGCCACAATTTGCCGAAGAAGAGCAAATTGAAAGTCATAGCCAATTACAGTCGAAAAAATTGCCATGAATGTACCCGAAACCCGCTGGCTGCAAGACTTGCAGCGCTTGCTGCCTATACGATCACACTATGTGATTTCTGGTGCCATACGGGACAGTTTTTTACTCCCGCTGGCATCTCAGGATGCATCCTCAGGCGGTGGCGGCGCTACGCTGGTGCCATTCAACCGTGCCTTGTGGGAGTCGCTAAAGCGTCTGGATTACAAGCTCTTGCTGATCTATGACCCGGTGGATGGCTTGCGTGTTTATCCTGATGACAGCGCACAGCGCGATCTGGCCACCCGGTTGTTCGATGTAAAACTGGCTGATGGTTGTCAGCAAATCAGTCTTGAAAGCTTGAGCAAGCTGATGAAGAAACTCAGTGCCGAAAGAGAAATGCGCTGCGCCCTGGTGCTGGATTTTGCTTCTCGTATTACCCGCAAGGCAGAACAACTGGGCGAGGCTGAACATCGTTTTTTTGTCGCCGCAGAAAAAATTTCCCTGACAGCCAGTGCCATCGTCCCGCGTGAAGTTGGCGGTGCACCACAATATAATCCCATACTGTGGCTAGTCAATCGCGCCCAGGATTTACCATCCTGGTTTACGCTGGATAGTGAAAGAGTCGCCAGCCTGGTCATCAGCAAACCGGATTTTGAAATGCGCCAGGCGGCTGCCCTGCAACTGGCTCCCTTGTTCAATGGCTATGCCGACGCGGCGACTGCCGTGCGCACCCAGTTCGTCAAAAGTTTTACCGAAGGGACAGAGGGCATGTCACTTTCTGCCCTTTCCGATATCACTGAACTGGCAGACCGGCAAAAACTGGGCATTGCAGATATAGAAGATGCAGTACGCTGCTTCAAGATAGGTGCGCTGGACAACCCCTGGCGCAAGGATTACCTGCGCAAGAAAATACGTGATGGCCAAAGCTTTATCGAAGACCGCGTCAAGGGCCAGCATCCTGCGGTAGTCAAAACCCTGGATATACTCAAGCGTTCTGTTATGAGCCTGACGGGCGCGCAGGCACGTTCTGGCGGTAGCCGCCCACGCGGTGTCTTGTTTTTTGCTGGCCCTACAGGTGTTGGTAAGACTGAGTTGGCGAAAACCCTGACGCAGCTGGTGTTTGGGGATGAACGCGCCTACCTGCGTTTTGACATGAGCGAATTTGCAGAAGAACATACCAGCGCCCGTCTGCTGGGTGCGCCACCTGGTTATGTGGGCTTTGATGCTGGTGGTGAACTCACCAACGCTGTCAGGCAAAAGCCTTTTTCCGTCGTGCTCTTCGATGAAATCGAAAAAGCCCATCCCCGCATACTCGATAAATTCTTGCAGATACTCGAAGATGGCCGCCTCACCGATGGCCGTGGCGACACGGCCTATTTTTCTGAAACCATTTTGATCTTCACCTCTAACCTGGGTATTTATGTGGAGGATAATCAGGGTAACCGCAGCCAGAATGTGAAGCCCGGTGACAGTTATGAAACCGTGGAATTCAAGGTGCGCGAAGCCATAGGCAATTACTTCAAATTCAAATTGTCGCGACCAGAATTACTGAACCGCATCGGTGACAATATCGTGGTCTTTGATTTTATTTCTGCTGAAGTCGCTGGAAAAATTTTTGATGGCATGCTGCGCAATGTGGCGCGTCGCCTGCAGGAAGAACTCAACCTGCAACTGGCAATGCCGGCGACGGTGCGTGATGAATTGCTGGCACGCTGTATCCGTGACCTCAGCAATGGTGGCCGCGGTGTCGGCAACCAGCTGGAATCAAATTTCATCAATCCTCTGTCGCGTGCCCTGTTTGAGCAAGAGCTGGAGGGCAAGCAACGTGTCAGCGTGACAGCGATTACCGAAGCCGATAAAGTCATCAGCCTGAGCCTGCAATTAGCATGAAGATTGCCATCAATAAAGCGCATTTCCCCGTCACCGTACTGGGGCCGGGGCGGCGCATAGGCATATGGGTACAGGGTTGCAGCATAGGCTGCAAAGGTTGTGTCTCGCAAGATACCTGGGCCAGGGACAGCAGCAAGGAAATGACGGTAGCAGGTTTACTGAGCTGGTGTCGCGAAGTCAGTGCCGGGCAATTTGATGGTGTCACCATTTCGGGTGGCGAACCCTTTGAGCAGCCCAAGGCCCTGCATGCCTTGCTGGATGGCCTGCATCACTGGCGCAGCAGTGCGGCGATGGATTTCGACATACTTTGCTATAGCGGTTATCCACTCGCGACCCTGCAAAAAAAACATGCAGGCTTGCTGCAAAAACTTGATGCCCTGATCCCCGAACCTTTCATCGCCAGCAAGCCGCTAACCCAGGCCTGGCGTGGCTCAGCCAATCAACCCCTGGTGCTCTTGTCAGACAGCGCCAGGGCACGTATGCAGGCTTATGTTGATGCCCCCATAGATGAACAGGACAAGCGCATACAGACCATGATAGATGGCCAGCGTGTCTGGTATGTAGGCATACCAGGGCGCGGTGATATGCAGGCATTGGAACAATTATGTGCCAGCCGCGGTTTGACTTTTGATAGCGTCAGCTGGAGACCCTGAGTGAGTCAGACTTACATACGCCGCTGCCCCGCATGTGAAACCGAAAACGCGCCTGAAGTCATGCGCTGCGTTTGCGGCACCTTGCTGTCCGGTGTGGACTTGATGGAAAAGCGCGAGCAGGCAGAACCTGACGTTGAACCAAAACAGGCAGTCGTCAGTGGAACAGAGCTAATTTGCAGTTATGAAGATTGCGAACAAAGTAATCCGCCTGGCAGTTATTTTTGCCTGTATTGCAATCGCCCGCTCATCAAGGAGCCCGCTGTAGTAACACCAGACAGCAGCCAGATTCACAGCCTGCTATCACTGCCGCATGCCCTGCGAGATCGCTACAAGATATTGCATCATCTGCCCACCCTGGGTGCAGAGGCTGAGCTGTTGCTGGTGGAAGAAAATACAAGCGCCATACGGCGTGTCGCCAAGATATATCGTCACGGCATACATGGTAAATCTGAAGTCAGGGAAAGGCTGCAAACAGTAGCAGTCGAGCATCGCGTCATCGTGCTGGAAGCAGGCGTGTCTGATGGCCATGCCTATGAACTCATGGAGTATTGTGAGCTTGGTTCCTTAAGAAAAATCACGCAGGGCAAGCGGCCAGATTTTGCCATGCTGGAAAGCATAGTGCGTGAGCTGGCAGCCGCCATCGCCAGTGTGCATAAGGCCGGACTTATCCACCGCGATCTCAAGCCAGAAAATATCCTGGTGCGCACACTGCAACCGCTGGATTTGATACTGACTGACTTTGGTATCTCCTCAGTGCTGGATGCCACGCAAAGGCTGACCGGCACGGCACGCACCTTGCCCTATGCCTCACCAGAAAGTTTGTCCGGCGTCATCGATGCCAAGGCAGATTATTGGGCGCTGGGCATGATCATGCTGGAACTGGCTTTGGGCCAGCATCCATTTGCCGGTTTGTCAGAAGCCGTGATCCTGCATCACCTGACCACGCGTGAGCTGGAACTCAATGCCGTGCCTGATACCTATCTGCGCAAGCTGTTGCGTGGTCTGCTCTTGCGTGATCCCCAAAAACGCTGGGGTGATGAACAGATCATGCGCTGGCTGGCGCGAGATGCGGGCTTGCCAGAGGCCGTGGAAACCATGGCCATGGGCGGTTTTCGCGAGCCCTATCATATAGGGCCATATCTTTGCCACACTCGCGAACAACTGGCAGTGGCGCTGGCACGTAACTGGGATGATGGCGTCAGGGATATCTCGAATGCGCAATTGCTGGCCTGGTTCCGCGATGTGCAAAAAGACCAGAATGCGGTGCGCGTCCTGCTTGATATGCGCCAGGATAAAAAGCTTTCGGTCGATGTACAGCTATTGCGCCTCATCCTGCATCTGGCTCCTGGCATACCACCAGTCTGGCGCGGTGAAACCATAGAATTGCCTGCCATACTAGGCTACGCCAATCGCTCATTAAAAGGCGATGAAACCGCCAGTAGCTGGTTGAACCAGTTGTATAACTACGGCGTGCTGGAAGCCTATGCTGAAGCAGGCAACAAGGAAGTCGCCAGCATAGTGCAAAAGTGGCAGCATTGCTGCAAGCAAATCCAGCTTGCCTGGCAAGAGGCTTTTGGCCTGGTGAAAGACTATGCCAGCAAGCATTTGCCGGGTGAGTATGCCAATATCGACAAACTCGTTTATGGTCTTGATGTAGATGACAGCGCACCCCTGCATAAATTGCACGCTCGTGTTTTAGCGCTGGCCTATGATGAACGCTGGCCTGAACGCCTGCGCAAACGCCTGGTCATCGCCTATGCTGGCCTGAAAGCTTATTGTCCCTGGCTGGCTGCACTGGGTGAGATAGAACAACTGCCTGTCGCCTCGTTGCTGGTGCTGGAAGCCCTGTTGCCCGAAGCGCAAAAAGCCGTGGAACGCCAGCAAAAAGCCGAGGCCTGGCAACGCACCGCTGACCAGGATACGGCAGTGGCCATGAAGCAGGAAATTTTACGCAGCATCAAAGCCATACGTGTAGCAGCTACTGACAGCCTCTTATCTACCGCCGCTGCAGATGACCTCTACAGGACGCTGGATGATTATCATGATTTGCTGGAGAAACTACGCATCTCTGCCAGTACCGAAATAGCCTGGCAGGAAGCCAAAAAAGCAGCATTGAGAGTAGAGCACACCGTCGGAAAAATCTCGCTGCTGCTGAATAAGCTGGCTGCCCGGCGTATCGAAAACCAGGGCTGGGTAGGGCGCGAAGTGCAGATTTTTGTTGCCGTCGTTTTGCTGGGTGTACCAGTGTTTTTACCTGCGGTGAATTTTTACTGGATACCTGTCTTGATTGCGGCAGTCGCTGTCTGGCGCTTCCTGCCTAATTTTCTGACCATGCGCAAAATCCGCGAGCTGGGTACGCAATTGTGAATTTTGCAAATGTCTGATATTTCCCGCAAACATCTGAGATAGTTGTTTGCATCAAAATACAGGAGTCATACAGATGTCGCCGATTTTTACGAAAATGAATTTGAAAGAGCAAAAACGGCTACTGATAGTCAATGCGCCTGCATCTTTCCTGCCAGTCATTGATGAATTGGCTGCTGAAGCAGATGTGGAGATTTTTCAGGATATCAAGAAATGCAAACGCTGCGACTTTGCCCTGGTATTTGTCAGCAAGCAAGATGAGCTGGACAAGATCAGTGCTGCCTTGCTGACTAAAATCGAGGGAGATGCCTTGTTGTGGTTTGCTTATCCCAAGGGGACCTCGAAGAAATATAAATGTGAATTTAACCGGGATACTGGTTGGGATGTGATCAAGGGGGCGGGGTTTGATACGGTGAGGATGGTGGCGATTGATGAGGATTGGTCGGGGTTGAGGTTTAGGCATAGTGATTTTATTAAGAATTCTTCTAAGAAATCTGCTGATTAGTTTTCGGCTTGAGGTGCAAGAATGAGGGGGCTGAGATACTTACCTGGCTAGTCAGCCTTAAAATTTCCGGCAATATTATTGACGTCATTCCAGCGTGTTTTTGGCTGGAATCCAGCGGCGTTCGTCGTATACTTTTGAGTATATTAATTTCAGATTCTTGCTGATTTACGCATCTGATTTTCAAATACTGCGTACGTAATTTATGATTGCTGGTCGGGGGTAGCCCGACAGCTACATGCCTTTCTTGCGTCGCCAAGAAGGGTATGCCAAAGAAGGCGACCCAGGCATAGCCGCCCCTAAAGGGGTTCCCGTTTGTGCAGTACAAAAAATGGGAAGATCCGAAACTCGCTACGCTCAGACAGCGGCTCTTCTTAATCATTTTCTGTACTGCACAAACGGCGGCTACACATGGGAACTGCAAAAGTCAAAAGCAACCCCAACGTCAACCCAACCAGTATTGCCATTTTGATGACCTGACTATATCCGGCCTATATACAAAAACCGTGATACCCCCCATTCACTCACCAATCTGCGTTTTCCCCCGTACTGTCTATACTGAATACTGGCAAGGCTTTGCAGCCTGCGAGGGTGTTTAATAGTGGGTTTATATTTTTGCACGCAGATAAGCTACATCATTTTATGCATATAGATGTCAGCGCCGCGGATGCTAACCTCGCCCCATAAGAATTTCATACCGGAGCATTCATGTCTGACCCTATACGTTTCTATTACCAAGGCCAAATCCAGCAGGTAACCAATGCTGCGCCTACGCGCACGCTGTTGCAGCATCTGCGGGAAGACCTGCATTGCACAGGCACCAAGGAAGGTTGTGCCGAGGGCGATTGTGGCGCCTGTACGGTCGTCGTTGGGGAAATGAAACATGGTCAGCTGGAATTGCAGTCGGTTAATTCCTGCATACAGTTTCTGCCTACCCTCGATGGCAAAGCCGTGTTCACGGTAGAAGATTTGCAACAAAAGAATGGTGAACTGCATCCTGTACAACAGGCACTGGTGGAATGTCATGGTTCGCAATGTGGATTCTGTACACCAGGCTTTGCCATGTCGCTGTGGAGCCTGTACCTGAAAAAAGAAGGGGATACTGTCCCGCCATGTCGCAAGGAGATAGATGAAACCCTGTCCGGTAACCTCTGCCGCTGCACAGGTTACCGCCCCATCATCGATGCCGCAAAGCGCATGGGTGAATTGCCTGCGGCTGAGTTTGACCGTGCGGCTGTCATCAATGGTTTGCAAGGCCTGCAGCGTGGCGAGATGTTCAGCTATACGGCAGATGGCCAGACTTTTTATGCACCGCGCACTTTGCAGCAACTGGCTGAAGTGCGTGAAGCCAATCCCAAGGCTACCATACTGGCCGGTTCCACCGATGTCGGCCTGTGGGTGACCAAGCAAATGCGTGAGCTGGGCAATATCATTTATGTGCGTGAAGTCGATGAGCTAAAACATATCAAGACCGTGGATGGCATGCTGGAGATAGGTGCCGCCGTGTCACTCAATGATGCCTATGGCGCAGTTTGCCAGCATTATCCGGATGAACTGACCGAGATGTGGCAGCGCTTTGCTTCGCAACCTATACGCAATACCGGCACGCTCGGTGGCAGTGTCGCCAATGGTTCGCCGATTGGTGATTCGGCACCGTGGATGATCGCCCTGGGTGCCGAGATCGTCTTGTACAGCGTGCGCGGCCAGCGCGTTATGCTGCTCGAGAAATTTTACCTCGACTATATGAAAAAGGATATGCAAGCCGGCGAATTTGTTGCTGCTGTGCGCATACCTCTGCCCAAAGCCGGGCAGCAATTTCGCACCTATAAACTCGCCAAGCGTTATGACCAGGACATTTCTGCCGTCTGCGCCGCTTTTGCGATCAGCCTTGATGCTGACAATGGCAACATCGTGCGTGATGCACATATTGCCTTTGGCGGCATGGCCGCCACTTCACGCCGCGCACCACTGGCTGAAGCAGCCTTGAACGGACAACCCTGGAATGAAGCAACAATGAAAAATGCCATGGCCTTGCTGGCACAGGATTACACACCACTGACCGATATGCGTGCCAGCAATACCTACCGCATGCAGACAGCACAAAATCTCTTGCGCCGTTTCTGGCTGGAGACACGCACCGATGCGCCGCTGAAACTGCAGGCTATCAATGTCTTTGCCACTGTCACCGTCACCGCTTAAGCTCAGGAGAAAATATGAATACCCAAACTGAAGCTTTCCTGACCGAAAAGAACCTTGCCAACAACAATGCAGACTGGGCAGAGGTAGGCAAATCACATCCGCATGAATCGGCTATCCTGCATGTGCTGGGCGAGGCGCGTTATACCGACGATATTCCTGAAGTGCAGGGCACCTTGCATGCGGCACTTGGGCTGTCGTCCAAGGCGCATGCGAATATTGTGTCCATGAATTTTGATGCAGTCAAAAGCGCACGTGGTGTCGTGGCGGTATACACCGCAAAGGATATCCCCGGCACCAATGACTGCGGCCCCATCATCCATGATGACCCTATCCTGTCAGAAGGCCTGGTTGAATATGTAGGTCAGCCCATCTTCATCGTTGTCGCCGACACGCATGACAATGCGCGCCGTGCCGTGCGCAAGGCTGAGATAGTCTACGAAGAATTACCCGCGATACTGACACCGCAAGAAGCAAAAAAAGCCCAGTCATTCGTTCTGCCACCAATGCGTTTGCAGCGTGGTGATGCGCAAGCTGCGTTTGAGCGTTCACCTCGCCGCGTCAAGGGCGAATTGTATGTAGGCGGGCAAGAACAGTTTTATCTCGAAGGCCAGATTTCTTACGCAATACCGAAGGAAGACCGCGGCATGCTGGTGCTGTGTTCTACCCAGCACCCTAGCGAAATGCAGCATGTGGTCGCCCATGCACTCGGCGTGCACAGCCACAACATCGTGGTTGAATGTCGCCGCATGGGTGGTGGTTTTGGTGGCAAGGAATCGCAATCTGCCTTATGGGCGGCGGCAGCAGCGATTTCTGCTGCCCAGCTGAAACGCCCGGTCAAGCTGCGTGCTGACCGTGATGACGACATGATGGTCACCGGCAAACGCCATTGCTTCCATTATGATTATGAAGTCGGTTATGACGATGAAGGCCGCATCATTGCCGCCAGGGTAGAGATGGTGTCACGTGCCGGTTTCTCTGCCGATCTGTCAGCACCGGTAGCAACCCGTGCCGTCTGCCATTTCGATAATACCTACTACCTTGGTGACGTCGATATCCGCGCCATGTGCGGCAAGACCAATACCCAGTCGAATACTGCCTTCCGTGGCTTTGGTGGCCCGCAAGGGGCGATTGCGATTGAATACATCGTCGATAATATCGCCCGTGACCTGAACAAGGATGCGCTTGAGATACGCAAGATCAATTTCTACGGTCGCAATGACGAAGAGGGACGCAATATCACCCAGTACGGCCAGAAGGTTGTCGATAACGTCATTCATGAACTGGTGGCAGAACTGGAAACCAGCAGTGAATACCAACAGCGCCGTGCTGACATCAAGGCTTTCAATGCCAGTAGCCTCGTCCTCAAAAAAGGCCTGGCACTGACGCCTGTTAAATTTGGCATCGCCTTTAACGTCACTCACCTGAACCAGGCCGGTGCTTTGGTACACATCTATACCGATGGCTCGGTACTGGTCAACCACGGTGGTTGTGAAATGGGGCAGGGCGTCAATACCAAGGTCTGCCAGGTAGTGGCGCATGAGCTAGGCTTGAACCTGGACAAGGTGCGCGCTACCGCCACCGACACCAGCAAGGTTGCTAATACCTCGGCCACTGCCGCTTCGACCGGTGCAGACCTGAATGGCAAGGCCGCGCAAAATGCCGCGCATACCCTGCGCCAGCGCCTGGCTGAATTTGCAGTGAAGACTTACGGCGGCGAACTGGCAGACATCCGTTTTGCGGCGGGCCTGGTCAGTGTCAATAACCTGGATATCCCGTTTGAAGCCCTGGTACAAAAAGCCTATCTGGCACGGGTGCAATTATGGTCGGATGGTTTTTATGCGACACCAGGGTTGCACTGGGACCCCAAAACCATGAGCGGCAATCCTTTCTCTTACTATGCCTACGGTGCCTCGGTATCTGAAGTCATTGTCGATACCCTGACTGGTGAATGGAAACTCTTGCGTGCTGATGCGCTCTACGATGCTGGCAACTCTTTGAATCCAGCCATCGATATCGGCCAGGTAGAAGGTGCCTTCATACAAGGGATGGGCTGGCTGACGACAGAAGAATTGTGGTGGAACAAAGGCGGCAAGCTGATGACGCATGCACCTTCGACTTACAAGATACCGGCGATTTCCGATTGCCCGGAAGACTTCCGCGTCAGCCTCTACAAGAACCGCAATGTGCAAGACAGCATACACAGGTCCAAGGCCGTTGGTGAGCCGCCTCTGTTGTTGCCGTTTTCTGTTTTCTTTGCAATACGTGACGCGATTGCCAGCGTGGCAGATTACCGCTACAACCCGCCGCTGAATGCACCGGCGACCAGCGAAGCGATCCTGTCGGCCATCAATGGCGTAGCAGCCATGGCTGCTGCCAGCTAAGACACGACAGGCGAGTTCATCATGAAGCTTTGGTTAAATGCAATTGCCACACAATCAGCACCCAAGATACTGGTGACTGTTGCGACGGTATTGGGTTCCGGCCCGCGTGAGCCTGGTGCCAAGATGCTGGTTACGGCGGATGAATTATTCGACACCATAGGTGGCGGCCATCTGGAAATGAAGGCAACAGAAATTGCCCGCAGCATGCTGGCCATGCCGGAAAGCCAGCTTGCCGCTCAGCGCCGATTTGAACGTTTCCCGCTAGGCCCCAGCCTGGGCCAATGCTGTGGTGGTGTCGTGCACCTGGCGTTTGAACGTGTGCAAGCTGACAGCCTGGGTTATCTGAATTGCCTGAACCAGCGCTGGCGCCTGGGGCAGGATAGCTGGCGTTTGCTGGCGCTGGACAGTGCGCAAGAGCCAAGCCTGTGTGATGCCAATGGCACCCACCTGACAGGCCCGGCCTGGCCTGCGGGTTTGCCAGTGCTAATCGATACTAATCATCCCTGCCAGGTTTTGACTGATGCAGCAGGCCAGCGCTGGTTGCTCGATTCCTGCCTCGCTTACCGCGCTCATTTGATGTTGTTTGGCGCTGGGCATGTCGGTGCTGCCATCGTCCGTGCCATGGCGGACTTGCCTTGCCGTATCACCTGGGTCGATGAACGCGAAGACATGTTCCCCATCAGGCTGGCAGCGAATATCACGGTAGAAGCGACAGATACGCCAGAAACCCTGATCGCCAAGGCAGCACCAGGCACATCCTTTCTCGTGCTCACGCATAGTCATGCACTGGACCAAAAACTGTCTGAGCATATCCTGCGCCTGCCAGATGTGGGCTGGTTTGGCCTCATCGGCTCACAAACCAAGCGCGTGCAGTTTGAGCGTCGCCTGCGTGAACGTGGCATACCTGCTAACCGTCTGAATGACATGGTCTGCCCCATAGGCTTGCCCGGCATACACGGTAAGCAACCGGCAGTGATAGCCGCCTCTGTCGTCGCCCAGCTTTTGCAGGTCTGGGAGGAACATGAAGTCCAACAGCAAAAAGAACTCAGCCGCGTGCTTGCGCGCATAGGCTCTGATGTTTTTGCATCTAATACAGAAAAACGAGCTCTAGATGAGTGTCACTCGCTGGCTAAGCGTTAAACTCTCGCTGTTAGCGCTTAGCACCCACCAGATCAATGCGAATGTGATGCCAGACCGGCAGACTTGATGCACAAGTCGTGGTCTGGCTTGATTGCGCCTGCAAGACAGAATTCAGAAAGACCACGATGAGCAATATTTCAAGTAAAAACACGCTACAAGCTTACCGCGCCAGTGTGCTGCATTTCCAGCAAGACCCGGCCTTTCATGAGCAGGCTTATGCCTGGCATGAAGATGGCCTGTTGATCGTTGAAGACGGCAAGATCGTCGCCGCCGGCGAGTATGCGAAACTGCATGCCAGCCTGCCTGAGGGTACTGAGGTCATCGATTACCGCGGCAAACTCATCGTGCCGGGTTTTATCGATACCCACATCCATTACCCCCAGACCGACATGATCGCCTCGCCAGCGCCCGGTTTGCTGCCCTGGCTGGAGACGTATACTTTTCCGACCGAACGCCAGTTTGCAGATATCAATCATAGTGCCCAAGTCGCGCATTTTTTCATTGATGAGCTGCTGCGCTGCGGTACTACTACCGCGATGGTGTATTGCACTGTCCATCCTGAATCCGTCGAAGCCTTCTTTGCCGAAAGTGAAGCGCGCAATCTGCGCATGGTGGCAGGCAAAGTCTTGATGGACAGGAATTGCCCTGAATTCCTGCGTGACACCGCCGAGGGCGGTATACTCGACAGCGAAACCCTGATCAAGAAATGGCATAAACGTGGCCGCCAGCTGTATGCGATCACACCGCGTTTCGCCCCTACCTCCAGCGACGCGCAAATGCAGCTCGCGGGTGAGTTGGCGCAAGCTTATCCCGATACTTTCCTGCAGACCCATGTCGCAGAAAATACCGATGAAGTCGCCTGGGTCAAATCACTCTATCCCAAAGCACGCAGCTATCTTGATGTGTATGACCAGTACGGCATGCTGCGCCCGCGTGCCATGTACGGCCATTGCATCTGGCTCGATGACGCTGATCGTGCGCGCATGGCAGAAACGCAATCGGCTGTGGCGATGTGCCCGACTTCCAATCTCTTTCTCGGCAGCGGCCTGTTCAATTTCGAACGCGCCGATGCCCAGCAAGTCAGCCTGTCACTGGCTACCGATGTCGGTGGTGGCACTTCATTCTCGATGTTGCGCACCATGAATGAAGCCTACAAGATGGCACGCCTGGGTGGTACTTACCTGCCAGCCTTGCGTATGTTTTACCTGGCAACCCTGGGCGGTGCACGCAGCATGCAGCTGGAAGGAACGATAGGTAATTTCGTCAAGGATGCAGAAGCCGACTTTATCGTGCTTGACCCGCAAGCCACGCCTTTGCTGGCACGGCGTACCGGCCATACCGAAAGTCTTGATGAATTGCTGTTTGCGCTAGCCTTGCTGGGGGATGACCGCACAGTAGCTGCCACGTATGCAGCAGGCAAACTGGTACATCAGCGACAAGCCGCGCATAAGTGATTTATGATGGTGGGTATTGTTCAACAATGTCCAATACCTTTCAAGGAAAAACCATGCCCACCATCAATGTACAAATGTTTGAAGGCCGCACGCTCGAGCAAAAACGTGCCTTTGTCAAAGCCGTCACCGAAGCCAGCGCCCAGACTCTGGGTTGTTCTCTCGACGCTGTCGATATCATCATTCAGGAAGTGAAACGTGAAGACTGGGCTTCTGGCGGGACTTTGTGGTCGGATAAAAAGTAAGTCTATTCCACTTTCAATTTGCCCTTGATAATCGCCTGACTGGCTTCTCGCAGTTTTTGCAGCACAGGCCGCTGGCGCAAGATGTCGCAATCAGAATATGCCGCGTCGGTGCTGATACCTGTCAGCGATACTGCGCCTTCTTTCAAGCCGTAATCAATCCTGGTTGCAGTTGATCCGGCCAAGATAGCCGCGACCGCCAGGCTGATGGCAGTATCACCGTGCACCTGCATATTGTCGATAACTCGGCCCGCAGTCCTGGGGCACTGGTTGACATAGCTGCCTATGGCCCGCGCCTTGCTGTTGCCGGCAAGCGCTTTGAACACCCCATTATTGCTGCTGCCAGCCGCCGCATAAATGATATCCACACCATCCGCCAGCATGTTCTTCGCCAGCGCCTCGGCACGTGCTGTGTCATTGAAGGGCTGGCTGCCTTCTATCCAGACCACATGGTTCAGGTCAGCATCCGGCCTGACTGACTTCGCACCGGCGATAAAGGCATCGACAGGCTTTTGTTTCAGTGGGGTCTTCACTGCACCTATGACACCTATCTTGCCACTGGCTGATACCAGCGCTGCCTCCATGCCCGCCAGGTAGCTGGCTTCACTTTCACGAAAGCTGATGCACAATAGATTGGGAGGTGGATTGGCAATGCACTGTTCCAGCATCACGAAACGCACATGAGGCGCACTACGCGGCACGACGTCGAGCAATTCCCTGAACTCATACCCTATCATGACGATGATATTCGCCCCCAGCCTGATGGCATGTTCCAGCTGCTTTTGCCTGCCTGCACGGTCGGCCTGGCTGGCCAGGGTAGTAGCCTGCATCTGATACATCTGCGCCGCCTGTTTAATGCCATCACTACCTTGTTGCAAATAGGGGTCGTCATTGTCAGGGACGGGGCGGACGTAGAAGATTTTTTGTACATCCGAGGCATGGGCGGGGCTGCTTGCTATGCCAGCCATGATGGTGATCATCAGTAAAATTACCCTGATGATGTTGTTAGTATGAGTGTGGGTTTGCATGGTCATCCTCCAGGTATTTTTTCTGCTGACTTCAAGGCCAGCATGAAGTTTTATCTTGGAGGAAAATGCTGCTTGCGCAGCGGTTTCAGCGCAATATTGATTATGGGTTTGCAGGGATAGTGGTGGATGAGGCCTGTGTTAGCTGGGGCCAGGATTGCTAACGCGTGTTCAAATTAATGTCGTAAATATAAAATACCAGAAAATGAATCTTATTTTTAAAAATACCAACACTGAGGAATTGAAGATTTATATAGAGCCATCCACAGATGAAATTTTATTGAAAAAGGGTGATGTGCTCATGATGCGAATAAAAGGTGAAGGTATTGCGCCAGTTGAAATTGATCATCGCGAAGATTCGCTTGTCCTATGGATACCTCGTGGTCAGTCTGCCGATTTCTTTGTGAACGGAAAAGAACTCGCCACTATCTGCAGCCAATTTATATGGTAAACAATGGGGGTGGGCATAAGCGTTCCTGTATTTGCAGGAATGTGTACACATTTAAAGTTAATGACTGCTTAACCAAGTTAAAGGCTTATGGACTTATATGACCGTTTAAATGTCATTTACTCTTCGTGCTCTTTACTGCCTGCATACTTGATTTAAGATTGCAGGCCGGTGGTAGACCGGCGGCTACCCACCTTTTTGCTTCGCCAAAAAGGTGGGCCAAAAAGGCGACCCAGGCGTAGCCGCCCCTGCGGGGTTCCCGTTTGTGCAGTTCAAAAAATGGGAAATGCCCGAAACTCGCTACGCTCAAACACGGGCATTTCTTAGTCCATTTTCTGTACCGCACAAACGGCGTCTACACATGGGAACTGCAAAAAGTCAAAAGCAACGGCAGCAGCAAAACCAACAGCAAAACCAACAGCAAAACCAACAGCAAAACCAACAGCAAAACCAACAGCAAAACCAACAGCAAAACCAACAGCAAAACCAACAGCAACAGAACGCCCTTCGCTGTGATTCAGGCTACTTCACCTTCGCCGCCTCTTTCTCCTGCAGCGTGCGCCACATGACCTTGCCCGTCCCTGACTTGGGCAGGCTGTCCACGAATTCGACGAACTTTGGTACTTTGTAGGCGGCCATTTTGTCGTGGGCCCAGGTCATGATGTCTTCGGCTGTCACATCGCTGCCAGGCTTCTTGACGATGACGGCTTTGACGGTTTCGCCGCGGTAGGCGTCGTGGGCGGCGATGATGCAGCATTCCTGGATGGCCGGGTGCTGGTACATCATGGATTCGACTTCGGCGGGCCAGACCTTGAAGCCGCTGGCGTTGATCATGCGTTTCAGCCTGTCGGTGAAGAAGAAGAAGCCTTCGGCATCCATGTAGCCGAGGTCGCCGGAGCGGAAGAATTTTTTACCGTCGAGTTCGGCGAAAGAGTCGGCGGTTTTTTGCGGGTCATTCCAGTAGCCCTGGAAGACTTGCGGGCCATGTATCCAGATTTCCCCAGTTTCTCCCTGGCTGACTTCTTCCAGGGTGGTTGGATCAACGATGCGCGAGTCTACATTGAAGTAGGGTACGCCCAGACATTGCTGCTTCATGCGTTGGTGTGGGTTGACGTGCGAGGCGGCCATGGTTTCTGACAAGCCATAACCTTCCATATACACCTGGCCAGACAGGTCCAGCAGCTTTTGGGCAATTGCCGCGGGCATGGCTGCGCCGCCACCGGATACCCGGGTCAGCCGGGAAATATCGTATTCTGCCAGGCGCGGGTTGGACAGGAAATCTATCATCATCGAGGGCACCAGGGTCCAGTTGCTGACGGCATAACGGGTGATCAGTTGCCCGGCGACGTCGCGGTCCCAGCGTGGCAGGATGACCAGGGTGCCACCGCAGTAAATCATACTGTTCATGACCGACTGCATCCCGGTCACATGAAAGAATGGCAGCACTGCCAGCGACACATGATTGGCGACTATGCTGCCCGACCAGGTGGGGCTGGCGACAGAATTGAAGATGACGGAGCGGTGGGTATGTATGCAACCCTTGGGCTTGCCGGTAGTGCCTGAGGTATAGGGCATGCAGGCCAGGTCCTCAGGTGTTGCCACATGGGCTTGCGGCTGGTATCCGGCTGTTACTGCGGCTTGCCAACTGCAGACGCCTGTCTGCTCCGGCACCTGGCGTTCTGCTTTGACAAAATCAGGGATGTTCAGATTGGTGGTCTTGGTCAGATGGTCTGAGTAAGTAGCTACTATCGCATTTTGCAAGATACTCTGGCCTATCAAGGGTTGCAGGCGTGAAAATATTTCTTGCGAGACCAGGGCGGTTTTGGCGCCGCTGTCAGCGATGTAATGGCTTAGCTCATCTGTCATCAGCATGGGGTTGACTGGCACGACCATGGCATCAGCCCGCAGGATGGCGTAAAAGCCTATGATGAATTGCGGGCAGTTTTGCATGTTCAGCAAGACCCGGTCACCTCTTTGCACGCCACAGACTTGTTGCAGGTAACCTGCCAGCACCAGCACTTCTGCATGCAATTCGCTATAAGTGATGATGCTGTCATAGAAGATGATGGCGGCCTTGTTAGGGTAGCGCAGGGCTGACACTTGCAAATTGGTGTACACGCTGGCTTCAGGCACGACCAGTTCATGTGGCAGGCCTTGCGGCCAGTGGGCGTAGTGCAAAGTGTTCATCAGTGTCTCCTTAGACGGACTTCCACAAAACCGTCCCAGCTGTGTTGTAAAGACAGTACTTTGTTAAGTACTGCCTTCGTCGCTACGGTGTAGTCGGGGTTTCAGACAACATGTTGTCTGCCGACGTAACGAACCTCCCTTTACGGGAGGTTCCCCAAAGCGAGAGCCTTGCTGGGACAATTTTGTGAAAGCCCTTATTAGATTTTATTAGAGTGCCATACCTAATTCATTTTTGCACGGTCGTTCGCAAAAAAAGCATATTTGTCAGAAACTTGAAACATTTTGTCAACACTTTATGCAAAGGTATTGAAAATGCTGACATGAAGCTACAATGGTAGGCATCCCTCTATTTTGTAAGTCATCGGAGTCAGCGTGGTTCAGCAAATCAAAACAGCCCTAGTCGTTTTTTCCAGCCTGGCATTGCTGGCTTGCGGTGGTGGTGGCAGCAGCTCGGGCAGCAGTAATACTGGCGGTTCGACGGCCGTGCCCATGGCGATAGGCGTGCCGGAAGCGCTGACGGTGATTACCGGCGCACCCCTGAACTTTACTGGTCAGGCCAGCAGCACGGCCGGGGTCATCACTAATATGTACTGGCAGGTAGAGAACCTGACGCTGTCAGCCAACCCGCTGGCCTCAGTCAGCAATGCAGATTGCAAGACCATGCAGAAAAGCAGCACAGGTATGGAAGCAAGTTGCGTCCTGCAAGTGGCCCCGCCTGCCTTGCTAACGGCAGACGCTACCTACAAGCTGACCCTGAATGCGGTCGATGTCAAAGGCAATACCATCAAGGCTTCCACCACCTTGCTGGTGAAACAGGAGGCATCGACGACTGCCAACCCGGTAGCCAAGGTAGGCAGTTCCCTGACCGCCAGCACAGGCGATAAAGTCACCCTGACTTGCGCAGGCAGTGGCGGTACTCCGGCAGCCACTGGCGAGCCTTACTCCTACCAATGGGTTATCAGCGATGCCCTTGGCACCACCATCAACCTGGCAACGACGGATACAGCTACCACCACCTTCACAGCACCAGTAGTGGCCGTGGCCAGTGCCCTGAAGTTCCAGTGCCGGGTGACGGATGACAAGCAAAAAGTCGGTACGGCTACCCAGACCGTAACGGTTACGCCGGTCGTCAAACCCACGGTCGTGCCTATCTCGTATAGTGGCGGCGTGGTCAGCGCCGGTGCCACGATAACCTTGGATGGCAGCAAATCGGTCAAATATGATGCCAATGGCAAGGTAGATACCAGCACACCGATTTTTTATTTGTGGAAACAAAAATCCGGCCCCGCGGTGGAAATCTTTAATTCTGCTTCCAGCGTTGCCAGCACGGCTTTGCCCAAGTTCATCAATAGCCGTACAGCTTTTGTATTTACCCTGAATGCCTCGAATTCTTCGATTTCGCCGGGTGGATTTTCACTTGATCCTATTACGCAAATGGATGTGGTCTTTTATGTCGATCCATTGCCACCAATTTCCCTGGTTTCTTACACGCCTACCCAGGTCGTGGCTTCGGGTGGTGTGGTCACGCTGAAAGTCGATGCGCCTTCGAATACAGGCTCGAATATCGTTTACTACAGCTGGTCGCAGGTGGCTGGCCCTACGGTATTTATCGCTGGTGGCACGACTGGCAATGCCGGTTTTGTCGCGCCTACGGTATCCAGTGACACGGTATTGATCTTCCGTGCCAGTGGCAGTTACCAGCCCATTACGGTTGCCAACCCGGCCACTGCATCCATCGATGTAATCGTGCTGGTCCAGGCTGCACCGAAATAATCGATTAAGCAAAGTAAAAAAGCCCTGCCGTGTTAGAAACGGCGGGGCTTTTTTATGTACAGGGGTTTTATTCGCGGGCGATGATCTTGCGTTTGCCCAGTTTACGCTGGCGTGTCAGGGTCTTGGTCGCGACAAAAATCTCGCGCATGAAATAAATAAAGCTGCCTATCAGGGAAAACACGCCAGCCACAAACAGGGCGGCAATCAGTTTGTCGAGATTCACGCTGGTGGCATCACCCATGAACAAGGCGGCAATCACCAGGCAAATCAGCAAGCCACAGCAAGTGCTGAGGGTAATGGCCCGGTTGATCAGGTGTGAGCGCTCATACAATTCATGCAATTCTTCTTCCAGCCCGGCAGGGCTGACTGGCGGGCTGTTTTCGCCATGCAGCAATTCTTCTGCAACGCGTGAGCGGTCTATGATGCGGGCCAGGCGGCTGGTCAGTACAGACAGGGTAGTGCCCACCCCGGTCAGCAAAAATACCGGGGCAATGGCGAGCTGGATAATGTGGCTGACATCGCCTAGTTGTAGATTAATCATGTGCAAGTCCTCAGGCTTTTTCCTGAATTCTACAGGGGCAGGGGCCAGCACGCGAGGGCATGCACCAGACTTTTTTATTCGTCTGGCACCGATTCGTCATTTTTTTGAAACAGGGGGATGGGACGATATAGAGGTTGACCCGGCATTCCCCGCTAACACTGTTCACAGCTAGCGGGGCCGGCAAGACAGGTGGAACCTGCTCAGGAAGTCTGTACCGGCAGGGTCAGGCGTACTTCCAGGCCACCTTCAGGCAGGTTATTCAGTTGCAACTGGCCGCCATGTTGCTGGGCGATATTCTGGGCGATGGTCAAGCCCAGGCCGGTGCCACCCGATTCGCGCGAACGCGAGGTTTCCATGCGAAAGAATGGTTCAAACACCTTGCTTTGAAATTCAGGCGGAATTCCCGTACCACCGTCGCGTATCAATACATGTAGTACATCCTTGGCGGCGTCCTTGCCTGCTACCAGGCTGACGCTGGCGTAATGGCCATACTTGACGGCATTGTCGATGAGATTGGTCAGGCAGCGGCGCAGGGCTTGTGGCCTGGCCATGACGGTCAGGCCGGGTTTGCCTTCAAAGCTGACATTTTGCCCGGCATCGGCAGCGTCGGCGCAGACACTGTCGAGCAAGGAGTCCAGGTCCAGCGGCTTCAGGGCTTCATTGCTGTCCATGCTGCGTGCCAGATCCAGGCCTTCACGTATCATCATTTGCATGCCTGACAAATCTTCGATGAGCTTGTCGCGCAATTCTTCATCCCTGACTTTTTCCAGGCGCAGGCGTAGGCGTGTCAGCGGGGTTTGCAAATCATGGGTGATAGCGGCCAGCATATGGGTGCGTTGGGCGATATGCTGGCGTATGCGGGCTTGCATGGCATTGAAAGCGCGTGTGGCCTGCAAAATTTCTGTCGCGCCTTTTTCTGGCAGAGGTGGGCGGTTGATGTCCTGGCCCAGTGCCGTTGCTGCTTGTGCCATCTGGCGCAAGGGTCGCATGGTCATGCGGGCGATCATGAAGGCAAGGATGGCAATACTGGCCAGGAACAGGAACAGGTATTGCAAAAAATCAGGGCGCAATGGCGGTGCCGGATTACGCGGTGGCAATACCGTCAGGCGCAGGGCCGTGCCATCGTGCAGGGTAATGCCCAGAGCTTCGCAGGGCAGGCGATTGGTTTGTATATTTTGTGGATTGCGCGGGCATGATGCCGGGTCTTGCGCCAGTGACATCACATGAAAAGTCTTGCCCAGTCTTTCACTGACGGCAGCGGCATACTCAGAGCGCGGTGCCTGGTCGCTGGTTTCTGCGGGCAGGGTAGCTACTTTCAAACCCAGGCGTGGGGCTGTTGCCAGGAATTTTTCGCGGTTTTCTACCGGCAGGGCATCGAGGGCCAGCACCAGTTGCTCAGCCCGTTCAACGGCATGTGAATCCCTGTATTGCGATATGGTCTTCTGCCTTTCGCCAAACGCCAGCGACCAGGTCAGTGCTGCCGAAGCAATCACACCCAGTAGCAAAAGGGCAAATACCCGGCCCCACATCGACGATAGGATTTTCATGCGTCCTGCTCCACAGCGACAGTCACGGCCAGCACATAGCCGCCATTCCTGACAGTTTTGATGATTTGCGGCGAACGTGCGTCTTCCCGCAATTTTTGTCGCAAGCGACTGATTTGAATATCGATGGACCGGTCAAAAGGATCGGCATCGCGGCCATGTGTCATGTTCAACAACTGATCACGGTTCAATACGCGGTTGGGATGCTCAAGGAAAATATTCAGCATGCGGAACTCTGCACCCGACAGCGATACCACCATGCCATCCGGGCTGATCAGATGACGCGCCGTCAGATCCAGCGTCCAGCCTGCAAACTTGAGTTTTTGCAGGGCCTCGCCGGTGTGCGGATTGACATTGCTTTGCGTGCGCCGCAAAACACTGCGTATGCGTGCCAGCAATTCACGTGGTTCAAAAGGCTTGGGCAGGTAATCATCTGCGCCCATTTCCAGGCCCAAAATGCGGTCCAGAGGTTCGCCACGGGCCGTCAGCATGATGACGGGCAAGGTCGATTTGCTGCGCAGGTTGCGGCACAGTGTCAGGCCATCGTCGCCAGGCAGGTTCAGGTCAAGTACCACCAGGTCTACCTGATTATTTTGCAATGCCGCCCACATGGCATTGCCTTCAGCGGCGGTGACGGTGCTATAGCCATTATTGTCGAGATAATCGGCCAGCAGGTTGCGGATGTCGCGGTCATCGTCAACGATGAGGATTTTATTTGGTGTGTCCATGTTCTTCATTATGAGCCCGGTCTTGGCGATAAAAGTCCCGATTTTGTATCGTCTTGTTATGATAAACCGCAAGGGAAACAGTAAGTAACATACCACGCCTGCAAAATCCTGCGTGTTACACGTCGATACAATGCGGGGGCAGAGCGACATTTCATCGTTACAACTGTGCTGCAAGATGCGAAGCGTGTCCCGGGCAGTAATGCCGGGGCAAGGCAAATCAGCCAGCATCGTTTGCTTCAGTCCTGATGGAAAGCGTGGCAATCAGGTCCGCTCTTATTTTGCCGGCAGCTTACAGCAAACATTGAGTATGTTCTTCTGTTCAGAAAGTGAAAATTATGAATACCTTACAAAAAAAACTATCTATCGCTTTGACGGCGCTGACACTTGGTGCTGCAAGCCTGAGCTGGGCGCAAAGTAGTCCACCTCCAGCTCCGCCGATGGGACATGGCCAGCATGGCGACCCTGCCAAGTGGGCAGAAAAGATGAAAGAGCGCATGGCCAAACACCAGGCGGATTTGCATGACAAGCTGAAAATCACGGCAGCCCAGGAACCAGCCTGGAAGACCTTTATTGAAGCCATGAATCCCGGCACCATGCCAGCCCGTCCAGACCGCAAGGAAATGGAAAAACTGACGACGCCAGAGCGCATGGAAAAAGGCCTGGAAAAAATGAAAGAGCATCTGGCGAGAATGCAGACCCGCCTGACAGCCTTGAAGACTTTCTATGCCGTGCTGACACCTGAGCAACAAAAGATTTTTGATGAACGCCACAAGCGCATGGCATCTCATATGCGTGATCGCATGGACAAGCACATGGGTGAACATGGTCCTGGCATGCACAAGGGCGGTGAACGTCCAGCTATGCCGGAAAAGAAATAAATCAGCTAAAACTTAACTAAACGAGACTAGCCTGGCTAGTCTTGAACAGAAGGCTGTTGCGGGAGAGGGGACCGAAGTACCTACCCTTGCTTGTGACAGCCTTTTATTTTCTGAGATTGATCCAGGAGATGAGATTTTCTTCCAGCATGGGCCGGCCTATATAAAAACCCTGTCCTTCATGACAGCCCATGGCGGCCAGCGTCTTCCAGTGGATTTCATGTTCGACACCTTCTGCAATGACTTGCAGGCCCAGTTTTTTACCGAGTTGGGTAATCAGTTCAGCGATACGTGGACCCTCAGGCGTGTCAATCTGATTGACAAAGGCGCGGTCTATTTTCAGCCTGTCTACCGGTAACTTGTCGAGATAGCTGAGCGACGAAAAACCCGTACCAAAATCATCAATGGCGATTTTCACACCCAGTTCTTTCAGCTTTGCCAGCCGTGTTTCAAACAGGGCGGCACTGCTCATGGTGACGGACTCGGTGATTTCCAGTTCCAGATGCGCTGGCTGCAAACCGGTGTCCCGCAAAGCCTGCTCGACTATATCGATAAAATCGTCCTGACGGAATTGCACCACCGAGACATTGACACCCATGCGTTGCGGGGCAATACCTGCTTTTTGCAATCTGACCATCATGAAACAGGCGGTGCGCAATACCCAGGCACCGAGGCTGATGATGAGGCCCGAATACTCAGCCAGCGGTATGAAATCATTTGGGGGGATCAACACACCTTCATCAGTACGCCAGCGTATCAGGGCTTCCAGGCCAGTGAATTTGCCGGTTTCCAGATCAATTTGCGGCTGGTACATGAGGAACAGGCGCTCTGCATCAAAGGCCTTGTGCAAATGCTGCATCAGGGTGGCGCGCTCGCGTATTTCTATACCCATGGAGCGGGTGAACAGGGTACAACTGCCGCGCTGATGTATCTTGGTACGCTTGAGGGCAATGCTGGCATCTTTCAATGGTTCTGCACCATCGCCCTCATAGCCTTCCAGTGCCACCATGCCTATCGACATGGAAACTGCATGGGCAGTTTCTTCTACGGTGAATGGCTCGACAAACAAGAGCCGCAAGGTATCGGGTTCCAGCAGTTCACGGCTACCCAGCAAACCAAAGACATCGCCAGAAATACGCGCCAGGAATATCTGTTCGCCCAGTTTTTCGCGCAGCCTGTCAGCCACTGCCTTGAGGATCAGGTCACCATAGTGGTGGCCCAGCACATCATTGATTTCTGCAAAATCATCGATATCTATTAGTGCCACCATCTGGCCCGGCAACTGCTCTTGCAGCGTGGTGCTGATCTGTTCTATGAACTTCAGGCGGTTCGGCAACTTCAACAGCTGGTCGCGGTAAGCATGGTTCTTGAGCTGGTTGACCAGGCTCAGATTATCAAGGCAGACACCGAGGTTGGAACAAAATACTTCCAGCAGGTTCTGGTTGATTTCCGATAAAGAGAAGGGCAAGTCTATATAGGCTGCCAGCGGACGATTACCGCGCCCGGAGAAATACAGGGTCATGCTGTGATCGGCGAACAGGGGTTCGCGCTTGGTCAGCACATGTCTCAGGGCATCACGTATCCGGCTATTGTGGATATCGTCGATAGGGCAATTCATCAGATTGCTATAGTGCCCGGCAGAAGCGATGACATTGAATACCGGTAGCGTGTCTTCATCAGCCTCATCAAGTTCACCCTGGGCACATAGCAAGCCTTCCGGCGGTACGCCGCACAAGGCAGCTATCTGTGTGATGACACCACTGGCAAAGGCCTGAATGCCATGTTCAAAACTGAAGGCTGCGCTGGAGCTGATGATCTGGTGCAGGCCACGACGGCTGGCATCGATGGTGCGTATCTGTTCATAAGAACGTACTGCAGCTGTCAGCGAGGTCAGCAGTTTTTTACGCGTCAGCTCATTCTTGGTTTTGTAGTCATTGATGTCGTAGTCGCGGATGGCTTCTTCTTCTGGCGCATAACCAGGCTGGCCGGTGCGCAGGATGATACGGGTGTCGGTCCAGCCCAGTTCATCGCGGATATAACTGACCAGTTCCAGACCCGCATGCTCAGTCTCCATGACAACGTCGAGCAAGACCACGGCGATATCGCTTTCGCTGGCGAAGACCTTGCGGGTTTCATCTTTGGAGTAAGTGTGGATAAATTCCAGAGGGCGGTTCAGGATCTGCACATATTGCAGGGCAAAGCAGGTGGTGCGATGGACATCCTCGTCATCGTCGACGATGGCGATTTTCCAGCTGCGCGCACCTTGCTGAGCGGTGGTGTCTTCTTCCACGTCCTCAAGCAGGAACAGCTCATCATCGTCTTGTTCGTTAGACATGCCTTCTCCGGATAGAAAAGCCTGTTTATTGATGGAACAAGTATAGTTTAAGTTTTGCCCGCAGGCGCAGAGGCTGTCGTTTGAGTTTGTGACTTTAGGTGAAATATATTAAGGCCATCACCAGCTGACGAGTAATTCAGGCAGCCCGGATCATTTGTATGGACCAAGCTGTAGTTCAGGCAAAGATTCAGGCAAAGCGGCGTGCTGCATCCAGACCCAGGCCCGCGCCTATGCTGCCGAACAAGTCGCCTTCCACCTTGGTGGCAGTTGGCACTATGCTGGCAATTTGCTGGCGCAAGCCACGCACACCGCTGGAGCCGCCGGTAAAAAACACGGTATCAACTTGTTCAGGCTTGATGTTCGCCATGTTCAGCACGGTTTTGACGGTATCACCGATATTGCTGGTCAAATGGGCAATCGATGTTTGCAAGCCAGTCTGGTCTAGCGCGAGGTGACAGGTTGCTGTGGGCTGCTTGCTGCGCAAACGTTCCAGTGGCAAGTCTATGGTTTGTTGATCAGACAGCAATATCTTGGCCTCTTCCGACTTGATGGCCAGCCAGTGACCATCGCGTTCTTCCACCAGGTTCAGCAGGCGTTCAAAGCGCAGGCGCAATTCCGGGGCATTGATATCGCGATAGACTTCTTGCAATTCACGCCAGACTTTCTGGGTATAAGTCAGGTTGATGGTGTGCCATGTCGCCAGGTTGAAATAGTAACTGGAAGGCACTTCGATCTGGTTGCCCAGACGGCCACCCAGGCCCAGCAAGGGCATGACATGGTTCAGGCTCAGGTATTTGTCAAAGTCGGTTCCGCCTATATGGACACCGCCATTTCCAAGGATATCGTCTTTCCTGTCTATCCTGTGGGCACGTTCCGGTGCCAGCCTGACCAGGGAAAAATCTGAAGTACCACCGCCTATGTCGGCAATCAGTACCAGTTCTTCCTTGCTGATGCGCGACTCATAATCAAAGGCGGCGGCAATAGGCTCATACTGGAATTGCACTTCCTTGTAGCCAGCGGCGCGGGCGATTTGTTCTAGCGTGTCTTGCGCCAGTTTGTCGGCTTTGCTGTCATCATCAATGAAATGCACAGGGCGACCCATGACGGCCTGGGTAAAGTGACAGCCTGCAGATTTTTCTGCACGTGCTTTGAGTTCACCGATAAATTGCGCCAGCAAGTGGCGAAAAGGCACGGCCTTGCCCTGTACTTCAGTCTGGCCATCCATGAGGCTGGTGCCCAGCAAGCTTTTCATGGAACGCATCAAACGGCCTTCATAGCCCGCCAGATAATTGGCCAGCGCAGCCCGGCCATATGTGACCTGGTCATCTTCCACATCAAAAAACACCACCGATGGCAGCGTGACCTTGCCCTCTTCCAGCGCCAGAAGCGCAGGTTTCCCCGGCTGGTGCCAGCCTACGGTTGAATTCGAGGTGCCAAAATCTACTCCACAAGCGTGCAACATGAAAATCCTGATAAAAACGGGTAAGCCAGCAGCTATAAAGAAGAGCTGCTGTTGAGAATGAAGCAAAAAATGAATTAAGACGTGATACTGAAGAAGTGTTTATTGATCCAGGATCAATAAAGCGGCGACATCAGGGGGCACTATCGAGTTTGACTACCAGCAACTGATCAATGCGATAGTGATCAATATCGACGACTTCGAACTTATACGAGCCCAGCATGACAAAATCCGTGCGCTTGGGTATCCGTTTCAGCATCGTCATCATGAAACCGGCAATGGTCTCATAGCTTCCCTGCTCAGGCAAGCCATCTATGTCGAGGGCACGGCAGACATCTTCGATTGTTGTCGCACCGTCAATCAACCAGGAATTGGCATCGCGCTGGACGATCTGGTCTTCCAGGAAAGGATGAACCAGGTTGCCCATCAGGGTACTCAATACGTCATTAAGTGTAATTACACCCACCACCAGCGCATATTCATTGAAGATAACGGCAAAGTCTTCACGCGTCCCCTTGAATTGCTCCAGCATTTCAGACAGGGTCAGCGAATCAGGCACGGCAAGGGCTGTGCGTATCGATAGTTCCTGCACCTTGGTGAACGCCTGGTTGGTCAGCACCCGTTTCAGAATATCCTTGGATTCTACATAACCAACGACGTTGTCGATATTGCCATCACAGACCAGAAACTTGGTATGCGGATGCTCGGCGATCTTCTGGCGTATCACCACATCTGTGTCTTGCAGAGTGAAATAGACGATGCTGTCGCGCTGCGACATGGCTGATGGTACGGTGCGGCTTTCCAGTTCAAACACATTGCCTATCATGTGATGCTCGCTTTGCAGCACGACCCCAGCTTCAGCTCCCGCATCAAACATCGCATAGATTTCATCTGACGTGATTTGTTCATTGCGTGTCGTTGGCAAATTAAACAGGCGCAACAACAGGTTGGCCAGGCCATTGAAAACCCAGACCAGGGGTTTGAACAGACGCACGCACAAGAGTATCGGGCTGACCACCAGCATGGCCACGGTTTCTGGCGAAATCATGGCGATCTTCTTGGGCATCAGGTCTGCAAATAAAATGAAGATTGATGTCACGAATAAAAAGGAGGTGACGAAACTGACAGTCTCTACCCAGCTGGTCATGCCAAACACTGCCAGCAGTGCTTTCAGGATATATGGCGTCAAAGCCTGTTCACCCAGGATACCGCCCAGTATGGCAACTGCATTCAGGGCGATTTGCACGACGGTGAAAAAATGCCCCGGCTCTTGCTGCAGTGCCAGCACCTTGCCCGCACGCTGCTCGCCCTCTGCATACAGTATCTGTAATTTGACCTTGCGCGCAGCCGCCAGCGAAATTTCTGACATGGAAAAAAATGCGCTGATGGCGACCAGCAAGGCAATGATGAGAAAATGATCAAACAAAGCCATATTGCCCTCTATGCGAATGTACTTAGTAGTAATCATATACTAGAACTCATTTCATAAATACCTTCGAAGCAGGATCATAGAGAAAGCCAAATGAACAAAGCCTGTATATCGATCTGCACAACGATCCCAGCGAGTGAGGACACGCTTGAACTTGTTGA